>CEPK01030072.1_pt1 | contig 102872 bp, 113 predicted proteins | sample 356231 | NCBI WGS metagenome assembly CEPK01 (sample SAMEA2620259, study PRJEB7988) | marine metagenome | biome: marine biome (ENVO:00000447); feature: deep chlorophyll maximum layer (ENVO:xxxxxxxx); material: "saline water (ENVO:00002010), including plankton (ENVO:xxxxxxxx)" | depth 80 m
CTACTATTTTTGGCTTGATACATCATCAGAAATAGTATGTTTACCGTTTATTTTACTAAGTCTTATAGCTTTTTTTAAAAGTAAGGAATCTAATACCTATCTATTTTTATCAGGTCTTCTCATATCAATATCAACACTAATTAGACTGAACATTGGATATTTAGCAGTCTTTTTATTTATATATTTAATATTCAAAAAAAACAGTTTTAAAGAAAAGGTTAAAGAATTATCTTTATATATTATTTCGGGATTCATACCCATAATTATTTTAATAATCTTATATTACGACAAAGGTTTGCTAAATCTACTTTACACTGGTACCTTCGAGGTTCCTTTAGCCTATGCCTCGGAAAATACTTTATTAAAAGGATTAATTAATTATTTAAAAACAATTGTAAAGCTATGTTATTTCAATCCATTACTTTTTGGCCCTTTAGTATTTCTTATAGTTTTTTCATTATTTAAAAAAAGTTCTTTATCTAAAGATAGAATTATATTTAATATTTTTTTTATAGCTCTTATATTTTCAACATTAGTTGCAGGCCAAGGATTTAGCCATCATTTAGTCTTAATATTACCTTTTGCAATAATTTATATTATTTCAATAAACTTTAATTCTATTATGTATAAAAAACTCATGGTTTCTTTATTATTATTAACTTGTATTTATTCTTCATATTTGTCTATTGGCTTTAATATTAATTTATATAAAAATGATTTTAACTTTAGGTCCAATCATAAAATAAGAGAGATTTCAAATGAAATTGTTAATGGAGAAGGAAGTATTTTAGCTCTTGATTACCACTTATTATATTTTTATGATCAAAATTTAATACCCTGGAAATTAATACATACTCCTGCTGTGGTTAGAAACACTACCTTTGATAGACTTTATCCTTTAGTTGAGATTGGCTATTTCGAAAAGAATTTTGTTGATAAAGTTCTTAACAAAAATTATGAATATATTCTTTGTTCTACAAGAATTTGTCTCGAAGGAAGACCAAACCTTGATAACGATAGGATTAAAGAGATGTTAAAAAAATACAAGATAGTCAAAAGAATAAACAATTTTTCCAAATGGGAACACACAAAAATTGGAAATCTATTACTTTATAAAAAATTAAAAAAATCTGATTAATTTATTATCTTTATATATAATAACTTTAACAATGAAGTGCGTCTTGCTTGCTGGTGGATTAGGAACCAGACTGTCAGAAGAAACAAATATTTTGCCAAAGCCAATGATAGAGATAGGGGGAAAACCTATCTTATGGCATATCATGAAACATTTCTCCGTTTATGGTATCAACGAATTTATAATATGTGCAGGATATAAATCTAATGTAATAAAAGATTATTTTATTAACTACAAGGCAAATAATTCATCTTTACACATAGATTTAAAATCAAATGAAATTAAATTTGATTCTGTTCATAATGAGGATTGGAAAGTTTCAATTATTGATACGGGACTTGATACCAATACTGGAGGAAGACTTAAATTAATTGAAGAGTATATAGATGATGAAGAATTTTTAATGACTTATGGAGATGGGGTAGGTGATGTTAATATAAGTGAGTTAATTGATTTTCACAAAAACCATAAAAAACTTGTCACTCTTACTGCAACTATTCCAGAGGGTAGATTTGGTGCAATCAATATAAAGGGTGACCAAGTAGTTGATATAAAAGAAAAATTAGACACAGCTGATAAATTTATCAATGGCGGTTTTTTTGTTATCAACAAAATGGCTTTACAGTATGTAAATAATCTTAGTGAGCAATGGGAAATGGAACCTCTTTCAAAAATTGCTTCAGACGGACAGTTGATGGCTTTTAAACATAGAGGATTCTGGAAGGCGATGGATCATTTAAGAGATAAAATACAACTCGATGGATTAGCCAACCAAAAGAATCCTCCATGGAAAACATGGAAGTAGAAATGTTGAAGAATTTTTATAAGGGTAAAAAAGTTGTTGTAACTGGTCATACAGGATTTAAAGGTGCTTGGTTAAGCTTAGTTTTAACTTATTTTGGAGCTAATGTTCATGGAATTTCGTTAAGCCCTTATGATAAAAGAGGCAATTTATATAAAATTCTAGGCTTGAAGAAAATTATAAAATCAAATTATTTAGATATAAGAAATATAAATAAATTAGATAAAAAATTACAAGAGATTAAACCTCAAATGATTTTTCATCTAGCTGCACAACCTTTAGTCATTGAATCATACAAAAATCCTATTCAAACTATTGAATCTAACATCAATGGTTTATGTAATCTTCTAGAATCCTCAAAAAAGAATAATAACCTCAAAGCAATTTTGAATGTCACAACTGATAAATGTTATGAAAATTTAGAAAAAGGATTACCTTTTAAAGAAAACGATAGACTAGGAGGTTCAGATATATACTCTGCTAGCAAGGCATGTTCTGAAATCTTAACTAAAGCTTATTATAAAAGTTTTTTTGAGAATAAAATAAATATTTCCACTGCTCGTGCAGGGAATATTATTGGTGGAGGTGATTTTGGCGATGATAGAATTATTCCTGATCTAATTGATGCAGTTATAAACAATAAGTATCTACAGGTTAGAAGCCCAAAATCTATAAGGCCATGGCAACATATTCTAGATGTAATAAATGGTTATTTAATTTTAATGAAAAAAACTTACCAAACTAAAAATTTTTTTGAATCTTATAATTTTGCCCCCCAAACTCGAAAACATTCTGATGTCCAATTTGTTGTAGAAAGTATGAGTAAAATATTGAGATACAATAAAGTAAAATATGGCAAAAATCCTAAATATAAAGAGTCAATTATTTTAAGGCTAAATTCGAGCAAAGCTAGAAAAGAATTATCCTGGAGACCAAAATTTACGATAATTCAAACATTAAATAAGACTGCTGATTGGTATAATTCGTTTATAAAAAATGAGAATATTATGGAAAAGAGTCTTTATGATATTGAAGAGTATTTTAATTAGTAATCTTTTAAAAAATCCTCTATTGTATTATGAAGTCTTGTAAACATTTTATTAGTCATGCCATGATGAACAGGTAATAGAACTCCTCTTTTCATAACATTGTCTGCATTTTTGAGCTCACTTAATTTCCCAATATATTTTTGATTTTTCATCATAGGTTGCCTTAAAATATTTCCTGTAAAAACAACTCTAGTCTGAATATTTCTTTTTTCTAAATATATTTGAAAATCTTTTCTAGTAAATGGTGCATTTTTATTAATTAACAGAGGGTAAGCGAGCCATGCAGTACTGGAATTTTTAATTTCTTCTGGATTTGTAAAAAATCTCTTATGTTTATTGAAAAAAGTATATTGTTTTTTAAAATTTACTTGTCTAATTTTTATATTTTTTTTTAAGCTTTTTAATTGTGTTAAACCAAATGCTGCACCGATTTCACTCCCCTCAACATTATATCCAATAGTTTCAAATACAAATTTTGCATCATAATCGATATTTCCTAATTTTATATTAAATCTGTTTTCAATAGCTTCACTTTTTTCATCGAATAGCGACGAACTTCTTCCCCAAGATCTTAACAACTTTGCTTTATCTAGAAATTTTTTATTATTTAAGGTTAGGGCGCCACCATTACCAGCGCAATTAATTATGTGCGAGCCATAAAAACTTGTAATAGACATGTCAGAATAATATCCTGAAGATTTTCCATTAAGCTTCGCACCTAATGTATCAGCCGAATCTTCAATTACAAGTAATTTATATTTATTTGCAATTTTTCTTATTTTTTTCCAATCACATAAATTACCCATCAAATTTGGTGCTAAAATCGCTTTTGTTCGTTTAGATATTTTCTCTTCAATTTTATCGGCATCTATACAAAAAGATGTGGGTTCTACATCAACAAAAGCAGGAACAAGATTGTTTTTGATAAGACATCCTACGCTTGTGCTGAATGTTAATGCAGGAGTGATGACCTCGCTCCCAGAAGGTAACCCTAAAGATTCAATTCCAATAAACAATGCAGATGATCCTGAATTAACAAATAATCCATATTTTTTATCAAATAATTTTGCAATTTTAGACTCAAAATTTCTAGCATTCACGCCCATTTGAGTAGATTTGTTCAAACAATTCACAACAGCTTTTATTTCTTCTTTACCATAGACGGTCTTTGCATAAGATATATTTTCTCGCTTCATTACTATTCCTTTATTTATAAATATAGAACTTATTATTTAATTAATTTTTATTATTGTTTGCAAACATAACTTGAGTAGCAACAACCCTGGCATGATATTGTTCCTTTTACTGAAACTTTTCCATTCACATCACACCACTCCTTCGCCAATTCATCCGCTTCAGACTCTTTACCTAAAGGGTATCTTATTCTAATATCATCTCCATAAGCTTTAATGACTTCTACTTCCTTTTCACATTTCCCAATTTTATTTTCAAGAACGCTTTCATCTGAGGATGAGCACCCTATAAATAGAAAAATTGCAAAAAACATATAAATAATTTTTTTCATCTTAACTCCTTAGTTTAAATTTTTCGCATTAAGTTGATCTACAATATTACGAGCAGCAGACTCTGATGGATCAACCAATGCTTTTTTAATTGTTGTTATATCATCTTTTTCTTTTGCATTAGAGGTAATAGGGCCAACTGAAGCTATTACTCTAGGTAGTTTTTTTTGAATATCCCAAACTTGGCTTTGAACTGAAACACTAATTTCTCTATCTTGATTATTGACTTTGGACTTGATTCCAATATCGAGTATACCAATTGCTAGATAATCAATATCACATTTTCTACATGCTTCGATTATTTCTCTTCTTAAATCAGAATCCATATTATCTTTATCAGATAGGTTCTGTGCAATCTCTGAAAGATCTGGCCCTCCACATTCGATAGAAATATCAGAATAAGAAATTACTTCAAATCCCGCGGTTGATAGTATATTTGTAATTGATGTATCAATAAAAGAGGAGTTTGTTGATTTATAAGAATAAGAAGCAGATTTTCTAATTTCTGAATCTAATGAATCTAAATCTTTGAAATCCAAAACTTTTTCTGCTTGCTTTGCAATAAATATAAAAGTAAATGGACTACCATCCCCAGATGAGGTTTGCCCTGCTTTTGACAAAAAGCTTAATCTTGCATTTACAGCTGTATCATTAATTTTCCCTCTGGCATAAACAGTAAATGTTTTTAATTCACTAGAGACATCTATATCTACAACACTTAAAGATGTGAAAAATTTATCAATTTCTGGCAATACCTGTTCTTCAACCATTAAATACTGTTTCATTTTTGCATCACTAAATGTTGAGGTATAAGATTCCCACATATTCTTTCTTATTTCTTCTAGAGCTCTATCTATATCTTTTGACTTAGGTTTTTTAAAGAAAAAACCAGGTTCATAACTTTTTGTGATTGATGATTTGATTTCAACTTCTTTAGATTCTAAAGGAGAACTAAGTATTATTATATATAGAAAAAAATATAAAAAGTTTCTCACGATTACTATATAATTATACACATAAAAAAATGAAATATATCAATATACTATTTATTATATTTTTTTTATTCTCTTGTTCTTCGGGACAAGAGTCTATACTATCTAGTAAAAAAGGGCTTATTAATTTTTTGGAAGGGAAAGTTCAAATACTAACTCCTGAGAGCGATAAGAATAGAATCCAGCCTTATATATTCAATATATTTAGAGAATCTATGCCAGACGTAGAATTCGAATTTGTAAATGAATACATACAAACAGATCAAGTAATATTTACAGAGATTTTAGTTCATAATCGATATACAGACACATCAAGAAGAAATTATGATTATGATAAATGTGTTGACTTTAATTTTAAAAAATTTAAATGTGTAGAATATAGATATACAGTTATGTATTGTAAAACGAATTTATATAAATCAGATGTCGGAATCAATATCTATCAAAATGGAAGCCTAATTTATCAAGATAGGGCATTATTGATAAGTGAGGATGAAAATTGTAGCGAATCAAGCCCATCTCCTATAAGTCTAGATCAATTAGCTATAAATAATGACTATTATTTATCTGAATGGATTGTTGGCAAAATAGCAGAGTCAATGTTGAACAAACCTTAGTTATTTTATTTTAAAATATCTATTCATAACTAATATACTCATTGGAGTAAGAAAAAGAGTAAAAAGCGTCGAAATTAATAGTCCAAAAAGTATTATCACAGCCAAGCCTCTATATAGTTCAGCTCCTGCTCCAGGAATAACTGCTAGTGGCAATAATCCAAAAGAAGTAGTAAGAGTTGTCATAAAGATTGGCCTTATTCTAGATTTTACAGCTTCTTTAATTGATTCGTTTTCTTCCATACCTTGTCGAAGATTATTAATAGATTTATAAACAATTAATATTGAATTATTAACAACTATGCCTAACAGAATTATAAACCCCAACATTGATAACATATTTAGAGGTTCATATATAAATAAATTCATAATTTTTAAACCATAAATACCAGCTAGACATGATAAAGGTACAATAATTAATACAATAAGTGGATAAATAAAATTTTGAAAAAGAGAACTCAAAAGAAAAAAGCTGATTAATATTGCATATATAAAGTTTATTGAAAGTGATGACTTTGCCTCATTTAATTTACCTGCAATACCTTTTATTCCAATCTGTAAATTATTATTTGATTCGTATAACTTTATTTCTTTACTATTGATAATTTTTTTTATTTCATCTAGTGCTTCTTCAATATTAGTCTTTTCGTCAGGTGAAACTTGAAGCTTTATAGTCCTTTCTCTCTCTACATGATTAATCTGTTGGGGTGAATTTATAATTGATATATCAGAAACATAACTCAAAGGAAAAAGTTTTTTGTCATTATAAATATATCTAGTATTCAACATATTCGAAGATATGGTGTCCGGCTTATTAGCTCTTAATATAATATCAATTTCTTTACCATCATTATTATATTTGCTAATTTTAGCTCCATCTAATATTACATTTGTTATGAGACCAAGCTGACTTGTTGTCATATTGACTTGATTGAGCTTTAAATTATTTGGCTTGATAATTATCTCAGGGTTTGAATTTGTTAAACTTGGTTTTGGCCTTATTTGATAATTTGGAACCTCATTTTTTAATTTAATAAAAATCATTCTAGATAAATTAATTATTGATTCATATTCTTTGCCTTGAATATTTATATCAATTGCCCTTCTTTCACCAATAGATCTACTGAAAAGACTAGATTGATTAACCACAGTTATAAAACCAGGAAATCCTTCCCCAGCTTTCTTAATTTCTGGAATTAGTTCCTTAATTTTTTGCGGATTCTCTGCAACGGCACCCATAAAAACAGACTTCGGTCTTGCGACAAAAAAGAAATTTTTAATTTTATTATCCTTCTTATAGTCTTCATTCCAAAATTTCTTAATTTTATTTTCGGCTTTCTTACCAATTTCCTTAATTTTTGTAATGTTGTATCCTTGAGGCGGTATTAATACAGATATTATCAAATTTCGGTTACCTTCAGGAAGATATTCAATTTTGGGGAAAAATAAAAAAAATAATAATAAAGTTGTTGATAGAATTATAATTATATATTTCAAAATTTTGTCTGATTTTTGTAAAATCAAATCTAATAAATTCAAAATATTTCTTTTTATTTTTTCGGATATTTTATCAAAAAAACTAAAGAATTTTCTTTTTTCACCTAGATCAGATAATGTATCAGCTACAAGTATTCTTGAAGCAAGTCCAGGTATGAATGTCAGAGATACAAAAAAACTTATTATTACCGAAATTGATATAGCCAGTGCAATGTCTTTGAATAGCTGACCTATCTCTGAACTTAAAAAAAGTATAGGCAAAAAGACAGCAAATGTAGTCAATGTACTAGCCAATATAGCACCACCAACCTCTTTTGCTCCATTAATAGATGCAGTAAAAGGATTTTTCTCACCTTTTTCTAATTTAGAAAAAATATTTTCTAGTACAACGAGAGAATTATCAACCACCATTCCAACTGCAAAGCTTATACCTGCTAAACTAATCAGATTTAGAGTTCTGCCCATCAAATCAAAAATGATGAATGAAGTTATAGTACTGATAGGAATTGACAGAGCTATAATTAGTGTTGTCTTAATCGATTTGAGAAAAAATAGTAAGACTACAATAGCAAGTAAAGCACCTATAATTAAATTTTGTTTAACCGAGGATATAGAAGAATTAATATAGCTTGTATCGGTATAAACATTAGAAAGTACTAGACCCTCTTTCTGCAAAACACCATTATTTAATTCGTTCATTGCAATTATTAATTCATTTTGTACTTCAATTGTATTCGCACCTGTCTCTTTAACAACATTTATAGCAATTGCCTCATCACCTAAGTGCCTAACAATATAATTCTCATCTTCATAGCCAATTTTTATTTCTGAGATATCCCCTAATTTTATATAATTACCGTCTGATTCTTTAATTACTATTTCTTTGATATCGTTAACATTTTTTATTTCACCCGTGGTTCTACCAATATATTTTCTTTTGCCTTCCTCTATAGATCCTGAGCTTATATCGACATTGTTTTCCTTAATCTTCCTTACTATTTCTAATAAGCTTATTTCTAAAAAAGCTATTCTATTACTATCAATATCAATTTGAACTTCTTTTTTTTTGCCCCCTCTAATACCTGATTCACCAACACCTTCGACTCTCTCAAATTTTGTTTTTATATAATCCTCAGCAAAATCTCTATATTCGTAAATGTTTTTATTTTTGTTATTTGTTTTTAGAATGAACCAAGCTATTGGGGACCTATCTGAGGATATTGATTTTATTGTTGGCTTATCAGAATCAATCGGAATATCTTTTACTTGTCCAAGAAGATTTGAAACTTGAATAAGTGATGATTCGATATTTCTACCTTCTTTTAATTCTAGTGTAATAGTGGCTTGGTTTTCTATAGATGTACTCTCCATTAATTCAAGCCCTTCCAGACTCTTTAATTTATCTTCCTGTCTAATGATAATTTCTCGTTCAATTTCTTCCGGACTTGCACCTGACCAAGTGGTCTTTACTGTAATCTTAGGTTTCTCAACTGTTGGTACAAGCTGGATTGGTATTTTATTAAGTGAAACAACACCAAAGATAAGACAGAGAAGAAATATTGATATAATTGTTATAAATTTATTGACTGAATATTCTATTAATCTCATTTAACAACTTCTGATATATTAACTTTTTGATTTGTTGATAGCATTTCATTACCATCCAAGACTATTAGATCATTCATGTTGATTGGACCTTTCGCGATAAAATAATCACCATAAAGATCAAATATTTTTATTTCAACAGGTATAGCTCTTCTGTTTTTTACTTTAAATATAATTTTTTTATTTCCTTTGTTTATTACACTATCTTTATTTATTAAAAAAGATCCTTTAGGCGAACCCATTTTAATATTTGCAACAATATCTTCACCCGGGATTATTCCATAAATATTTTCTAGATAAACTTTAGCTAGAAAAGTTCCAAATGATTTATCTATTTTTTTGACTATATTTGATATCTTTGCTTCAATCTTTCTCCCATTTTGTAATACAATCTCAACATCATCATCAATTTTAACAAGTGAATAATAAATTTTGGGTATATATAAGTATATTTCTAATTGTTTACTGTCAATAATTTCAAAGAGACTATCACCTTCTTCAATATATTGTCCAAGCTTAATAAATTTTTTACTTATTGTACCGCTGAAGTTTGCTTTAATATCACAATTTTGAAGATTAATTTTATTAAAATTCATTAACTCTAGTTGAGAGTTAAAATTCGATAATATCGAATTATGGTTATATAAAACATCCTCATATTCTTGATTTGAGATAATCTCTTTTTCCAGTAGACCATTATATCTCTTTAGTCGAGAGGTTGATTTTTTTAATTCTGATTCAATAGAAAACAGTTTTTCTTGAGAACTATTATAAATGGCAAGATATTTGGAATTATCAATTTTCGCTATGATTTGATTTTTTTCAATACTATCTCCTTCATTACTATATATATTCGATACTACACCAACAACTTCAGAGCTTATTACTGAATCTTTAATTGCATTTGCATTACCCTCAATGCTTACTACTGTATGCTTGAACTGCTTAATTTTTGTAGCAGTAACATTTACTTCTCTTGAAAATGAAGAAAAAGTTATGCAGAGAATAAGAATGATAAATAAAAATGGTATTTTAACGTTCATTTCTGTAGTATATCACTATCTTATTTTTTTTTGTTAATTGTTGATAAATGTTTTTTTCTAATATAGTAAAATTTGTTGCTACTTTCTCTTATTTTGGCTATTTACCAAAACTGCCAGGTACCTTTGGAACCTTTGGAGCCTTATTATTATATTTATTATTAGTTAATTTTTTAGAATTTAACCACTTGATGATTCTTTTTATCACCATTTGTATAATAGCAATTTCAGTAGTTTCATCATCATATGCTATAAATATTTTTAATTCTAATGATCCCAAAGAGGTAGTTATTGACGAAGTTGCTGGTTTTTTTGTTTCCATACTCTTTATACCGTTTGAGAGCAGATATATTATTTTGGCATTTATCTTATTTAGGTTATTTGATATTTCTAAGCCATTTATAATAAAAAAATTGGAAAAATTACCCAAGGGATGGGGAATAACAATGGATGATGTAGGAGCTGGGGTATTAACTAATTTAATAATACAAATAATGATATATTAGTTAAATTCTTTTAATGTCCTTAAGTAAAGATGAAACATCAAGACTTATAGAAATGTGTTGGGAAGACAGAACACCTTTCGAAGCAATAATGGAAAAATACAACTTATCTGAGAATGAAATAAAAAAAATTATGAAAGTTAATTTAAAAAGAAATTCATATATCTTATGGCGTGAAAGAGTTCAAGGAAGACATACAAAATTGAAAAAGAAAAATGATTTGAAATTCTTAAGACATCAATCTTCAAACCATAATAAGTTTAGATAAAATTTTATTTATTGATTATTTTTACCATTGAATATAAAATAATTTTTGACCATTTTATAAATTGAGTATTACCTGGTCTAAGGATTTTCTCTACTGTGGATATTATACTTTTAGGTTTCTTTGCCAGTGCACTAGCTGGATTAGCAACTGGTGTAGGTGCCATACCAGTTTTTTTTGTAAAAAAATTAAGTGAGAAGTTTGAAGATGGTTCTTTAGGTTTTGCCGCCGGAGTTATGCTTGCTGCCAGTTTTTTTTCACTTGTCATACCAGGAATTGAATTTGCAAATGGAATGTATAACAGTGAAACAATTTCACTTGCTATAGTATTGTTGGGTTTGCTAATTGGTGCAGCGGTTATATGGTTAATCGAAGAAAAAGCACCTCATGAGCATTTTGTGTTAGGCCAGGCTCATGGAACTGATGAAAAATTAAAAGACAAAATCTCTAAGGTATGGCTATTTATTATCGCAATTACCATACACAATATGCCAGAGGGCCTAGCAGTTGGTGTTAGTTTTGGTGGTGGTGATATTAGTAATGGGATATCCTTGGCTACTGGAATAGGATTGCAGAATATTCCTGAAGGATTAGCTGTAGCCTTTTCCTTAAAAGCAATTGGGTATTCAAATAAAAAAGCTTTTTTAATTTCGACAATAACTGGATTATTTGAACCAGCTTTTGGTATTTTAGGTGTAAGTATTGTAACTATTTTTCAACATTTTCTGCCAATTGCGTTAGGCTTTGCAGCTGGAGCAATGCTTTATGTAATTAGTCATGAAATTATTCCTGAATCTCATAGTAGAGGTAATGAGAATACCGCTACAGGAGGTTTTATAATAGGACTTGTTGTTATGATGTCTTTAGATATTCTCCTAGGCTAAAAGCCTATGTTTTACGATCAAGAATATAATATAAGAACTCATTGAAGAATGAATTGTTTTTACCAAAAAATTTACTATTAGTTGTACATTCATCTATCAATTGAGAACATATACTTTTAGGGGACTTATTGTTAAGTTTGTATAAGTAAGGTGCACCTTGGTTATTCTTGATATCTAAAAAATCATCGGTTATTTGGAAGACTAGGCCTAAATTAGTTGCAAATAATTTCGCTTCATTAATTAAAGTAGTGGATGAATTTTTTAATATAAATGGGGATAGAACACAAAATTCAAATAGTTTTGACGTTTTAAGCTCATTAATTTTTAAAAGTTTATTTAATGTTATTTTTTTATTTTGCATTTCAATATCTAAAGATTGGCCTTTGGCAAGGCCATTAATACCAGAAATATCACATAATAAATTAATAATTTTTATTAATAAATGATTTTTTTTTGGCGATATTTCTTTGATTAGGATGCTAATAGCTAATGAAAAAATTGAATTTCCAGCAAGAATTGCGTTAGCTTCAGTGAATTTAATATGCGTTGATGGCTTGCCCCTTCTTAAATCATCGTTATCCATTGCTGGTAAATCGTCATGTATCAATGTATATGTATGAATTAATTCAACGGATAATGAAAGTGCAATACATTCTTTAGAAGAAAGTTTAAGTAGATCTGAAATTTTTTTGACTATAAAAGGTCTAATCCTTTTTCCACCAATAGTTAAAGAATATTTAATCGCTTTATCGAGTTGATCATTACCAATATTTTTATCAATATAGTCTTTTAGGGAAATATTAAAATTTTTTCTAAATTCATTAATTTCATCTTGAATTTTCATTGTTTAGATAACATATCACTTAATTTTATTTTTTTAAATTTAATTTTTTAGTTAATATTCATATTAAATGGATATTTCGTCACAATTAGAAAAAGCTGCAAAATTATTAAACGACGGTAGAGTTTGGGAATCTTTGAAAAAATATGATGAAATTTTAGAATTTGACCCAAGCTGTTCACCAGCTTTGATAAATAAAGCAATAATCTTCCATCGAGAAAAAAAATATACAGACACCTTAAATGTTTTATCGAGTATCAAAGATGGAGAAAGACAAATCGATGCAAAACTAATTGAAGCTAGTTGCCATTTTGAGTTAAATAAATTTGATAAATCTGAATCTTGTTATAATGTTCTATCTTCATTAGTAGATGGAAATAATGACCTTATTTTTAGGGTAGGTTTATCATCAATCCAGCACGGTTTTTTTCTCACCTCAATTAAAATATTAGGTAAAATTGATACAAAAAAATCTCACTCTTTTGAAAAGAATTATTATCTAGCATTATCATATAAGGCTATTGGTGATCTTGGAAGTTCAATTAAATGTTTTGGAAATGCGATTAGAGAAAAAAGTGAATCTTTTCAATTATATCCATTAGTGGCAGCTACATGTTTTCAGAATGGAATGATTGAAGAAGGCGATAAGTTAATGAATATTCTAAAAGATAAGAACAATGCATTCTTTCAACATGTTGCTGGAATTGTCTCACATTATAGAAATTTGTAACTACTTTCTATTAATAAGCTCAGATGAATACAATACTTTTACCATTCCAAGGATTATAAGCCCTACATAAAGTGGTGCATTATATCCAAATGTTTGAAAAAAAATCCCTGAAAAAGGTTGTCCACTAAATCTTGAAATGCTCAATGCAGATTGATTTATACTTAGCGCTGAACCGGTATTTTCTTTTGAAATCTTTTGGCTTATTAAGCTATTAATTGTTGGATTAAAGACCCCAATTCCAAAGGTACAGAAAAAAACTGATATAGATAATAGTAGATAATTACTTGTAATTGTTAAAATATAAATTCCAATAAATATTGAAATTATAGATATTAGAGCTGTAATATTTTCTTTAAAGCGACTTATAAAAAAATTGATAGTGAGGGTTTGATGAAAAGCTAATAGAATACCAACAAAGCACATCAAGGTTCCAATCTGTTCAGGACCCCAGCCAAAAACCTTTTCGCTCCACATTGCAAATATTCCATTAAGACCAGAAAAGACAAAATTAATTAAAAAATATAAATAAAAAAGATAAGAAATATTTTTTTGTGAAATTATATTATAAATATTTTTAATTAAATTAGGCTTATTGAATTTGATAGTTTTTGATTTAGAAGGCTTTAAAAAAAATATAAGAATAAAAATATTTATAAAATTGATACTTGCTGCGAAAATGCTAGATGCAAAGAAATCAGGATTTGATGGGTCACCACCTGCCAAATAACCACCTATAAAAGGACCAATTGCAAATCCAAGACTATATGCAGCGTTATAACGACCAATAAATTTAGTCCTATCTTTATTTTCGGTTATGTCACTTATATATGCAGATCCTACTGAAAGATTGCAAGAAAATAGACCAGCTATTATTCTAGAGATTAATACCAAACCAAGAGCATTGGCGAATGCCATAATGCTATGTGATATTAGGTCTGCAATGCTTGATGATAGTAGTAAAGGTTTCCTACCAATTTTGTCTGATAATTTTCCTAGATATGGTGATGAAAAAAATTGAATAAAGGAAAATGTAGACATGTATATTGTTACCAGTATAGGACCGGCGCCTAAAAACATTACATGAAAAGGCAGAACAGCTATTATTACAGAGCTGAAGGCTATTACATCCAAAAAAACATAAAGTAAAAGTGCTTTCAATTTTTAAAATCTACAACAGGTTATGATTAATAATATTCTATTTTGCGCAGAAACCACCATCAATCATTAAAGTATGACCGGTCACATAGCTTGAATTTTCAGAAAACAACCATATTACCGCATCGCTAATTTCCTTAGGCTCACCAATTCTTTGCATTGGAACCATTCCTCCGAATTGCTCGGGATGACCTTCTGTAGGTACCTCTAGCATCGGTGTCCTAATGGGTCCAGGACCTACGGCATTTACTCGAATATGTGATTCTGCACATTCGGCAGCAGCACCCTTGGTAAGTCCTGTAACAGCATGTTTTGTAGAACTGTAAACCGTAAGGCCAGGATATCCTGCATGTGAAAGTATTGAGCTATTATTGACAATACTGCAAGGGTTATTTTGTGATGCATATTTAAGCATTTCTTTAATTTGATAATGAAGGCAATATATTACACCTTTTATGTTTACATCAACAATGTATCCCGAATCCTTTGGATCTTGAACACTTATAGGTTCAACATCACCGAGTAGTCCTGAATTATTAAATGCATAGTTAAATTCTCCAAATTCTTTGAGTGCAAATTCTGTTAAATTCTTTACATCATTCTCAATAGATACATCAGTTTTTAAAAATCTAGCATCACCACCATTAGATTTTATTATTTTAACAACTTCATTACCTAGTTCTTCATTTCTATTACCAATAACAACGTTCATGCCAATTTTTCCTAATTCTATGGATGTTTCTCTACCAATTCCCGTACTTGCTCCAGTTACGATTACAGTCTTACCCTTTAAATTCATAATAAACTCCTTAAAGATATTATTAATATTAACTCTAAAAAAGAATTATTTAAATTCTTCTTCCCATGAATCTCCTAAAGTCTTTTTTGCTAATATTTTTCTTTGTTTTACTGAATACTGCTTTTTCAATACTTAATTTCATTTTTTTCAATTCTTCTAAGTTCTCATATGTAGGATTATTCTGGATAAATCTTATCAAATTTTGATAGCTGGTCCAAACAACAGTTGAAGCTGCAACAAGATTCTTATCAATAAAAAGCCTCTCATTCTTTGTATAATTCTGATTTAGTGGAGATATTTTCAGAAAAATTTCATTAACATCAATTGCATCATCAAAGTAAATTTCGGGTTTTAATTCAATTGCATCAATCAAAAATCCAAAATAGTGTGTTTTTAAATATTTTTCAATTTTGCTAATAGATGTATGTATAAGTGGTAAATCGTAACCATAAATTGAATCATAATCAATCTTCACTGATTCTAAAATTTGAGGAAAAATTAAATCATATAAATATATTTTAGAAATAATTTCTTCATTAGCACTGGGATAAACATAATCCTTAAATTCTGAAGATCTAATCCACTTATAATCACTATGAACTTTGAGCTCCAAGTTAGGAAGTTCCTCAAAATAAGTAATGTATGAAATGAGTTCAATTTCAATATCATCATATTCTTTATGAACTTTGTAAAAAAAATCCAAATTACTAATTTTAAGATTTAATTCTTCCTTCAACTCTCTTTTTACACAAGATACTTGAGATTCGTTAAATTCAATTTTTCCGCCAGGGAATTCCCAAAGATTATTTCTTGGACCTTTATGGTCTCTTTTTAAAATTAAAAATTTATTATCATGAATAATAATTAAACAGCATACTTTTAGTTTCTCTTTCACTGAAATAATCTAACCAATATAAGTTATTATGTATAATAATCTTTAAAATGAAAAAAAGATTTGATACGTTATTAGTTGAAAAAAGTCTTTTTGAATCTAGAGCTAAATCACAACTTCATATTATGGCTGGCGAAGTATATGTCGATGGATTTAAAGAAACAAAACCTTCAAAGCTGATTAATATTAACTCAAAAATTGAAATAAAGCTTTTGAAAGATAGGTTTGTTAGTAGAGCTGGTGAAAAACTTTCAAAAGCCATTGAATTTTATAAAGTCGATGTTGATTCTAAAGTTTGCCTTGATATTGGTGCATCTACTGGTGGATTTACCCAATGTTTATTAAATAATGGTGCTAAAAAAGTATACTCGGTTGATGTAGGATATGGGCAGCTTGACTATAACCTTAGAATAAATTCAAAGATTGTAAATTTAGAAAAGCAAAATGCTAGATATTTAAAAAAAAATGATATAGATGATGAGATAGATTTGATAGTTATGGATGTTTCTTTTATTTCAATTACTAAATTCAGTGATTTTTTTAATGAATTTACCCATGAAAATATTAGTTATGTTGGATTAATAAAACCTCAATTTGAATTACAGAGAGACAAAATTGATAAAGGTGGAATAGTAAATAATTCTAAATTTAGATCTGATGCAATAACAAGCGTTCGAGATTTTTTAAAAAAATATTTTACAAATGTTCACGATACAATCGATTCACCTATAAAAGGAACTAAGGGTAATCAAGAGTCACTTATTTTTTGTTCCAATCGCTAAGAAATTTTTCAATACCAATGTCAGTTAATGGATGTTTAAAAAGTTGCAACATAACTGAATAGGGAAGGGTTGCTACGTCAGCACCTAATAAAGAGGATTGAACTATATGTTCAGGACTTCTAATGCTGGCAACCAGTATCTCTGTATGAAAGCCATAATTTCCAAATATTTGCGACAAATCAGAAATCAAATTCATACCATCAGCGGAAATATCATCTAATCTCCCTACAAAAGGACTAACATATGCAGCACCAGCCTTAGCTGCAAGGATTGCTTGGGATGCTGTAAATATTAGAGTAACATTGACAGGAATCTTCTTTTTTGATAAAAAATTTGTAGCCTTAATTCCATCTTTTGTCATAGGAAGTTTTATAACTACATGTTTATCAATCTTAGAAAGAACCATAGCTTCTTCTATCATGTCATTATAGGTAGTCGAAATTACTTCAGCACTCACAGGGCCTTTAGCGATCTTGCAAATTTTTTTGATTATTTCTTTGAAGCTAGATTGTCCATCTTCTTTAGCAACCAATGAAGGATTTGTAGTAACACCATCCAGAAGACCTAGTGATGCTATCTCTTCAATTTCATCAATGTTCGCACTATCAAGAAAAAATTTCATACAACATATTTTACTTCTTTTTTTTTATTTTTAAAACAAATGTTTGACAAAAAAGAAATATTGAGCAGAATTAAGCTTTAATTATGGCAAATAAAAGTGCATCAGCAAAAAAAAGAGCTAGACAAAGTATTAAGAGAAGAATTAGAAACAAATCAGTAATATCTAATTTAAAAACTCATATTAAACTTTTTCAATCGGCAGTTGATACAAACTCTGATGATAAAGATCAACTTCTCAGAAAAGTAATTTCTCTCTATGATAAAGCAGCTTCTAAAGGTGTAATACATAAAAGAAATGCTGCCAGAAATATTTCAAAATTTTCAAAATCTGTCAATTCATAGACTATTTAGTTAGATTCTTTAATAAATTAAAAGATATTATTTCATGTGGAATATCTGTAGACTTAAGTTTTTTGTCACTGTCAACTAATAGTGAAAGTGTTTTAAGAATATCTTGCAATGAAAGGTTTTGAGATTCCTGTTTAACATATTTATATTGATATTTAGATATTTTAGAAATTTTTAAAATTTTTTCATCACTGTAGCCTTTTTTTAATAAAATTTTTATTTTTAGATAAAGCTTATATTTCCATGTAATTCTTCCAATTTCCATAAATATATTTTCTTTAAATTCTGTTTTTTCAAAATTAACGAGTAATTTCTTTCTATTCTTGTTATTAATATCAAAATCTAATGAAAAAGTATCATTGAAGAATTCTCGTTTACTATTCGATATATATTTCTCAACTAGATTGATATCATTTGAACTCTCGTAGATTTTTAATATGTTATCAATTTCTTTATCTGCTACTAATCTATTATCAGAAATTTTTGATGACAATTCTTTAAATATTTCATCTTTTAAATTAATATTTATCTCTGAAAATTTTGATCTTATTAATTTATCTATCGAATCTCTAGTATTCTTAAACTTGATTTCTTTATCAGTTTTAATTTTGATGTTAGATTTGCTCGAGAAATAAAAAACTTTTGCCTTAGGATTTGGTTTTAAATTATATTCATTAAAAAAAATAAATTCATCTTTTTTTAATTTATCAATATTCTTAATTATGAAATATCTCTTTTCTTTTCCAAATGGAAAAGTGTTCATTTCATCCAATATACTTACGATATTATTTTTTTCACTCAGGTCTCTAACTATCACATTGGTTGAATATATACTATCTCCTAATATTTGTTTTAGAGTATTTAGGATATTTTTCTCAAAGTATGAGTCGTCCTCATTTATGAAAATAGTTAAAATTTTTTCATTAGAAATAATATCTTTTAATTGTGTTTTATCTGGCATAATTAAATTATTAATGGATTCAAAGATTTATACAAAATTTTTATCAAAACCCTTAAATTATTCAGAAATAGAACTTTTTTTTAATAATAATATTAAGACTATAAAATCTCAAAAGAGTCTTGGCCATTTAATTTTTTTAGAGCATGAGGAAATTTTTACAATAGGTAGATTTTCTAAATCAAAGTATCATTCAACAACTTCAATTAATGGTGTTAATGTAATAGGTTCCGAAAGGGGCGGTGATATTACTTATCATGGATCTGGACAGCTTATTCTTTATCCAATTATTCCAATAAATATCTTATCAATAAAACCTAGAGATTTTGTTGATGTCTTATTAGATTCTGTAGTATTATCGCTAATAGATTACAACCTCGAACCTAAAAAAAACATAAGTGGACCAGGAATTTGGATTGAAAATTTTAAGATTGCATCAATTGGTTTAAAATTTAAGAAAGGTTTTAGTACTCATGGAGTATCGATTAATTTGAATATCGATTTAGATAAATATGAAGGTATCAATCCTTGCGGAGAGAAAAATACAAAGGTTGGCAATCTTTGCAATTATTTAAAAATTGAGAAGAAAGAATTAATTGAAAAATTATCATCAAATTTTTTATTAAAAATTAAAGAAAAATCAAATTATCCAAAGAAAAAAGATATTTCTCTATCAGCAGATTCTTTTGAGTCAGATCCGTGAATTATATTACTATCAATACTGTCTGCATAATCAAATCTTATAGTACCCGCACTAGCATCATCTGGATTAGTTGCACCCATAATCTCTCTGACTGATTTTATAGCATTTTCCCCTTCAATCACAAAAGGCATACATGGTCCTGAGGTCATAAATGAAACTAAATTATCAAAAAAAGGCTTACCCCTATGCATCTCATAAAAATCACCTGCTTCCTCAACCGTTAATTGAATTAATTTGATTTCTGTAATTTTAAATCCTGCCTGCTCAAACCTATTTAGAATTGCCCCTATCAAATTTTTTTTGACTCCATCTGGTTTAATGATTGATAATGTTTTTTCCATTTTTTATCACCTTTGACCTTATATTATCATTGATTTATTATAGCTAGAATGAGTTTAGATACTTTAAATCAGGATGTAAAGTCTCAAATTGATGATTTGTTGGTTAAAACAAGACTTTCTTCACTAGATATTGCTAAATCTGATACCGAAAAAAAAGATTCATTATTAAAAAATATTGCAGAATTAATTAGTGAGTCCAGAAGTATGATTTTATCCCATAATAAAAAGGATCTTGATTCTTTAGATCCAAATAATTTTACTGATGCTTTTTTTGACAGGTTAAAGCTAAATGACGAAAGAATAGATCAAATGATAAATAATATTTTGGAAGTTATTGATTTAGAGGATCCAGTAAGGCACAGCAGATTCCTATATGAAAGACCCAACGGATTAAAAGTCTATAAGCAGTCAATACCCTTAGGTGTTATTTCTATAATATATGAGTCAAGACCTAATGTGACTTCTGACGCAGCCTCTCTATGTTTAAAATCTGGAAATTCTGTTCTTCTCAGAGGTGGTTCAGAATGTTTTAATACTAATAAAATTCTTGTAGATATAATTAAAAAAGCTCTTTCTGAAAACAATATTGATGAGAATTCGGTAAATCTTGTCCCTTTCACGGATAGGGATGTTATGAAGTATATCTTAAGAAAAGATGAAGAAATCGATCTAATTATACCTAGAGGAGGAGAGGGACTTATACGATTTGTCTCTGAAAACTCCAGTATTCCTGTAATAAAGCACTATAAAGGTGTTTGTCATGTTTATATTGATGATGATGCAGATCTAGATATAGCAGAAAAAGTTGCAATAAACTCAAAAATACAAAGACCCGGAGTATGTAATGCGATGGAAACTTTGATAATTAATAGAAATCTTCCTGAGAATTTTATTAGAAAATTATTAGATAATTTTATATCTCAAGGGGTTTTACTTTATGGTGAAAAGGAATTAGCATCCTTATACGATTCAAAAAAATTTAAAGTTTTGAAAAGTAATGATTACCATAATGAATATCTTGAATTAAAGTTAAATATCAAAATTGTTAATAATATCGATCAAGCAATTAATCATATTGAAGAATATGGATCATTACATACAGAGTCCATTGTTACTGAAAATGATGTACGTAAAGAACAATTTATAAATAATTTAAATTCTTCTGCAATTTTCCATAATGCATCAACCAGATTTAATGATGGTAATGAACTTGGATTAGGTGCAGAGATTGGTATTAGTACTACCAAACTTCATGCTTTTGGACCAATGGGGCTTAAGGAACTAACATCAGAAAAATTTGTTGTTTATGGGGATGGTCAAGTTAAATAATACGTTAATATATTAATATGCTTCAATCTATTGAATTAGAAAATTATTTAACAATCCCACATATAAAGGCAATATTTGATGAAAATCTAAATATTATTACCGGTGAAACAGGCGCAGGTAAGTCACTTATTTTGGGATCAGTAGATCTCTTTATACAAAAGAAATTTCCGAAAGATATAAAAAAAATTAAGGATAAAAATTTAATTATATCTCTAGAATTAAAATGTGGAGAAAATCATATGAATCTTAAAAGAGTTGTTGATTCTAAAAATCATTCAACTTTCTATATAAATAATAATAAATCTAATTATGATGATATCTTCAAGATATTCGATGATAATATAGTTTTTTTTGGTCAAAGAAAATATATAGAATTGCTTGGTAAGAAAAATCATATTAACTATATTGATCAATATTGTATTTCTGAAAAAATCTTGAGCGAATATTCTGATATTTTCAAAAATTATAAGACTATTATGAAGAAACTTAAAGATTTAGAGTTTCTAAAAGAAGATTTAATTGAAAAAAAAGATTTTTATCAATTTAAACTCGATGAGCTCGATAAAATTGAAATTGAATCAGATGAAGAAGAGTTCAATTTAATTGAAAAAATTAAGATTAGCAAAGAAACTTTTGCAAATATAGAATCCTTAAATGAGATAATTAATGAAATAGATAATAATATATTAAAAAATTTATCAAAAACCATAAAAGATATGGATAAAATAAAGTCAACACTAGCAGAATCAGAAACTTTAAACATTGCATATCAGAATATTGAAGATGTCTCATTTAATTTATCAAAACTACTTAGTACAAACACAGGCTCAAATATAGACTATGAGAGATCTGAAAATCAACTTTTTTATGTTAAAGAGTTAAAAAGAAAATATGGTGCAACTTTAGATGCCCTCTTACTTGAGCGTGAAAAACTAAGATCTAATATATCTGATACTTCAGAAATTGATATTCAGATAAACAATATGAAAAAAGATGTAAATATATTAGAGGATAAATTAAATAATCTTGCAAATAATATATCTAATAAAAGAAAATCAAATTCTGTAAAACTTTCTAAAAATATTTTAAATCATTTAAATGATTTAGGGATGGCTAAATGTAATTGGATTATTTCTTTTAGAGAAGCTGATTTGAATGAAAAAGGAATTGATGATATAGAATTTTTATTTTCATCATCTAATGAGATACCACCCGATTGTCTTGGAAAGGTTGCATCAGGAGGTGAAATATCAAGAATTATGTTATCTATAGCACTAGAAATTTCTAACTCTCTTAAATCTAAAACTATAATTTTTGATGAACCAGATATTGGATTGGGAGGAGCAGTAGCTGAGAAATTAGGTCATAAAATATCAACTTTATCTTGTAACAGTCAAGTTATTTGTATTAGCCATCTTCCTCAAGTAGCATCCTTTGCAAATAATCATTTGCTTGTAAAAAAAATTAACTCAGAAGTGAATAAAATTAACATCGCTAAACTAGATAAGAATGAAAAGATAAATGAGATTGCTAGAATGCTAAGTGGAGAAGTATTGGAGAATGAGGCTTTTACTTTAGCACGAAAAATGATTAAATAACCAATACAATTGCTGATAAAACTGTTACCCAATCATTATTTGCAGGACCTCTAGAATAACTAGTAATTTGCTGAGTTTTAACCGTATGACCACTTATTTTCCAAATATCTTTTTGTTCATTATAGTTCTTTTCACTATCAAAAGGAGCCCCAATAGTTGTAGCTAGCATATATGCAGCTAAATCCTCTGCGTATTCTCCAGCATCTTTTTTTGATTGTCCATAGGAATGATGTTCGGAGAGATAGCCATGTTTAGATCTATCTGCAGGGAGTGCGATACCAACTGATGCTGCAACTTGTCTACCTGCCTCATTCGTTGATTGCTCACTAAGTACTACATAAACAATTTGACCAGCAGAAAGTTTTTTTAAACCATTCTTCTTGCTTATTATTTGGCAGTGTGGTGGCATAATGCTTGATACTTTTACAAGATTATATTCAGCAATCCCGGCATCCCTTAATGCCATTTCAAAGCTTGTTAATTTCTCTTTAGCAACTCCACAGCCTTTTGTTATAAATGCATATTTTGGAACCATAGTATTTTTCAAGACAAAAATATTTAAAACTATTTTATAAATCTAGTCAATTTACTTTTACAGAAAATAATTATAAAAAAGTGGTATTATTGAAGATAATGTCTGATTTGCTTAAAAGAGTTCTAACGAGTTTAGTAATTATACCAATTCTTTTTTTTGCAATTTACAAAGGTGGATATTTTTTCTTAATTTTTGTTACTTTTATAATATTAATTTCTTACTATGAACTATCAAAAATAATTATACAAAAAAATTTCAAGTGGAAGCTTTCAGGTTTATTTTTAACATTATCTTTACCAATATCTTGCTTTTATAATACTGAACTATTTTATAATATTTCTCTTTTTTTAATAATTTTATATATAGTTAGAATAATTTATAAAAAAATAGATATTCAAAGTTTTTGGTCCTCATATATTTTTATATCTTTATACTCAGGTTTTGGTCTTAGCTTTGCTTTAATTATTAGAAACCTAGAGAATGGTTTAGAACTAGCAATTATTCCTATCATTATAAGCTCTACAAATGACATTATGGCTTATTTGATTGGAAAAAATTTCGGTCAAAATTTAGCTTTTCCTAATGTTAGCCCCAATAAAACATTTGAAGGTTCATTTGGAGGGCTGATCTCATCAATAATATCATCATGTATTATTTTTAGTTTTATGGATTTCAATATAGGTTATCTGAAAATGATTTTTATAGGACTTATAATATCTATAATGGGAATATATGGTGACTTTTTTGAGTCTTTAATAAAGAGGAAGTCAGGTATAAAGGACACTGGAACTCTTTTGCCTGGTCATGGAGGAATGGTAGATAGAGTCGATAGTCTAATATTTATAATGCCTATTTTTTATTTGATTATATTAGCCATTAATTTAAATTTAGGGTAAAAAGTATATAATGGCATTAAAGAAGAAAGTTTTCAGCGAAAAAAAATTTAAGACTTTTCCAATCTATTTAATATTATTAATTATTATATCGCTTTATGTTGGATATATATTTGTCTTTCATAAACCTGATATTAAATTCGATTCCACTAAAACAGTATCTTTATCTGGCATTCAAACACGGGTATTGCCTAAAGATTCTCAAATTAAAGACATAGAGTTAAAATTTATATCTGAGAATAATACTGAATTCCTGCTAGATAATAAAGAAATTAACCTAGATGATGGCATTATTGATATAAATTATTCTTTTTTAAATAATGAAAAAATTACGAAATTTTTTAAAAAAAATAATGATAAAAATATTTATTTAAACTTCAAAATTTCATATGAAAATATTTTTTTTAATAGAATATTAGAAAAGAAAATTAAATTATTAGTAGATGTTTTACCACCTAAGATATTTGATGTGACAACTGATGGATATGTTTACTTGGGTGGTATTGGTTATGTTAAGTACAAGACATCAAATGATGCTTCAAAAACTTATATTGACAATGGGAATGGCAATATTTTTTATCCAATTTCTTCAGTTAAGGATAATTTTACTGAACACCTTGTTTTTTTCAGCTGTTCTAACAAACCTTGCAAAAATCAGAAGATTGAAATTATCGCTGAAGACTTATCTTTGAACAAATCTAAAGTCTCAAAAAAAATAAAAACTATTAAGAATAAACGTTGGAAAGAAATAAATATTCTACTTTCAAGAGATATGATGCACGATAAATATGAAGAAATTTTTAATGAAGAGATAGAAATCTTTAGTAAAGAAAATTTTATTAAATTAAATAAGGATGAGAGACTAAGAAATGAAACTTATATAAATTCAATAACAAGTAAAATTACCAATAAAAGGTTGTTTGATGGAAAATTTCATCAACTCAAGAATTCCAAGGTTTCTTCAGAATTTAGTGAATTAAGAACATATTTATTCAATGATGATGCAGAGAACATTGTTGATAAACAATATCACTGGGGTATAGATTTATCATCACTAAAGAATGCTAAAGTATATGCAGCCAATAAAGGCACGGTAGTACTTGTTGAAGAATCATTAGGAATTTATGGGGGTGTAGTCATAATTGACCATGGCTTAGGCTTTTATTCCCTGTATAGTCATTTAGAAAATATTCAAGTCAAAATTAGTCAGAGTGTTACTTTAAGTACGATTGTTGGAAACACGGGAACCACAGGGTTTGCTTTTGGAGATCATTTACATTTTGGTATCTTCCTTCAAGGTGTTGCGGTTGATCCAGTTGAATTTTTGGATGAGAATTATTTAAATATTAAAATATATAATCCTCATGATGAGTTCATTAACTTAGGTCAGAAAAATTAATGATAATTTATGGAATTAACCCCATTAAAGAGTTTGTTAAAAATACGCCAAAAAACATAGAAAAATTGTATTATACTGGTTCTAGGCTAAATGATATTCAATCAGATTTGAAAAATATTCATACTCAAAAAGTTTCGCAAAAACAATTGAATGAAATTACAGGAAATAGTGAAAATCAAGGTATAGCTATATTAATAAGAAAACCAAGAATGTTCGATTACAACGACTTAAAAAATAATATAAAAAAAATGAGCAACATGATTGTTATGCTGGATCATATAAAAGATCCTCATAATCTAGGAGCAATAGTTAGGACTGGTCTTTTTTTTGGAATAAACTCATTTGTTATACCAAATAGAAGAAGTGCATCATTTACTGTAGGCGCTGTGAAATCATCAACTGGACATATATTTCAATCTATGATTTATGAGGTACCAAATCTTATAAATACAATAAAGTTTTTAAAAAATAATGACTATTGGATTTTCGGTGCTGATATTGAAGGTGAGAATCTACTTTCAGATAAGTTTAACAAATTTAAAAATGATAAAATTGTTCTTATCTTAGGATCAGAGCAAAACGGTTTATCAGAAGCTATGAAAAAAAATTGTGATTTTTTATTATCAATTAGAGGAAATAAAAATGTAAATTCCTTGAACGTTAGTGTAGCTGCCGGAATCTTAATTAATAAATTTATAAGTTATGATTGAAAGTTTAATAATTGCATTAATTCAGGGAATTACAGAATTCATTCCTGTTAGTTCATCGCTACATATTATTTTGGTTAGTGATATTATGAATTTTAAAAAATTTTTGCTAACCTCTGTTTCCGTGCACCTTGGTTCATTAATAGCTTTAATTCTGTTTATGTTCAAAAATAAAGATCTCAACTTAATTCTTAAAGATTATAAACTCATTATAAGACTTTTAGTATTTTGTGTTTCTCCATTATTTATAATTGGATTTTTAATGTTTTCCTTTTTTTCACAAAATTTAGGAATATCATATTTTACAATTTTCTTTACTTTATTTTTTGGAATCTTTTTAATCATAATAGATAATTTAGAATCTAAAAAAAATGATATTAAAAATCTAAGTATAAAAGATCTATTAATTATAGGCCTATTTCAATGTTTATCTCTCATACCCGGAACGAGCAGGTCTGCCAGCATTATAATTGTTTCACGTTTTGTTGGTTTAAATAATGAAAGCTCTATAAAATTATCTTTAATTTTGAGCTTTCCTGTAATATTAGGTGCTTTTTCTCTTACATTTTTTAATTATTTTGAAAGTATATCTTTTAATATATCTTCAGTAATATTGGATATTATTTTTTCATTTATAATTTCTTATTTTGCTATTAAAATTTTTTATAAATTCAGTAGTGCTAGGGGATTTAGATTTTTTGGAGTTTATAGAATCATCCTCTCAATTTTTTTATTGATTTACTATTTCTAAAAATTTATTAATATCAATAATTTTTATATTCAAATTTTTAGCTTTATTAATTTTAGATCCACTTCTATCACCCGCCAATAAATAGTCTGTATTTTTAGATACTGATTTTGATAAAGTGCCAGAGTTATAAATAATAATTTGCTCTAAATCATCCCTTTTAAAATTATTGAAAGATCCAGTTATGACGATTTTTTTACCTTTTAAAATACTTGTTTTCTTAAAATTCGTATCATATTCGATCTTAACACCATAGTTAATCATCTTCTGAATATTCTCCAAATTTAATCTATTATTGAAAAATTCGTTTATACATTCTGATATTTCAGGTCCAAGGCCATCAATATTATTAAGATCATCAGATTTTGCATTAATCAATGTTTCTAAATTATTAAAATTGTTACTTAAAAGAACAGCTGTTGTTTCTCCTACATGTTTTATACTCAATGAATTTATAAAATTGGCAAATTTAATATCTTTTCTTAAATTAATCTCTTCAATGATGTTATTTGCTGATTTATCTCCTAATCTATCAAGTTTTGAAATATCGCTAGGGATTAAATTAAATATATCTGCGGTTTGATTAATTAAGTTATTTTTAAAAAGATTAGAGATTATATTTTTTCCTAGGCCGTTAATATTGAAAGCTTTTTTAGATACCATATATGACAACTTTTCCATAAGCTGTTCCTTACAATTATCATTCTTACAATAAAGATAAGATCCTTCAAATTTTAAGTAGCTGTTGCAGCATGATATTTGTTTTGGAGGCTTAAATTCTTTAGGATTAATTTTTTTTGAAACCTTAATAATTTTAGGAATAACATCACCAGCTCTCTCAATCAGTACTTTATCCCCAATATTAACATTTAATTTTTTAATCTGATCAAAGTTATGAAGAGTTGCTCTTTTAACATTAACACCTGAAATATTTACTGATTTAAGCTCTGCTACTGGGGTCACAATCCCTGTTCTACCAATTTGAAAAGTAAAGTCTTCAATTTCAGTTTCTACAATGGAGGAGGGGAATTTAATAGCCGCGGCCCATCTTGGAAATTTAGCAGTATTGCCCAACTTTTTTTGATGCTCAAACGAATTTATTTTTATCACCAACCCATCAATTTCATAATCAAAAGTATCTCTTTTTAACAAAATTTTCTGATAAAACTTATTTATCTTATCAATATTCTGAAATAATTTGAATTCTCCTAGTAACGTAAATCCCCAATCATGTAAAGATTTAATTAATTCATTCTCATTTTTGATTTCTAAATTTTTGAACATGCCAATGCCCCACGGAATAAAAGTCAATGGTCTTTGGGCAGTTATTTTTGAATCTAGTTGTCTCAAAGAACCTGCAGCAGCATTTCGAGGATTAGAAAATAAATTAGAATTTTTTTTATTAAAGTTTTTGAATTTTGATAAAGGAAAAATAACTTCTCCTCTTATTTCTATTATCTCTGGAATCTTTTTTCCAGAAAGCTCCAATGGTACACTTTTTATAGTTTTAACATTTGATAGTATTTCTTCACCTATCACACCATCCCCTCTGGTGGCAGCAGAAATCAATTCACCATTTTTATAAGTAATACAAATTGAGGCACCATCAAACTTTGGTTCAAGAATAAATTCAGGACTTTTGATTGTCTTTTCTATTCGAGTAATAAAATTCGATAACTCCTCGTAATTATTAACATTATCAAGACTAAACATCTTTAGTCCGTGTTTATGTTTGGCGAAGTTTTTAGATACATATCCACCGACTCTTTGACTGGGCGATGTATTTTTCTTTAAGTATGGAAATGTTTCTTCAATTTCTATAAGTTCTTTTAAGAGTATATCAAACTCAGCATCAGAGATTTCTGGCGAATCATCTAAATAATATTTTTTATTATGATAATTTATTTGATCAGTTAATTTATTAATTCTTGTTATTGCTTCTTTTTTGTTCATTTTTTAATAAGATACACAAAACTTTCCTATTTTTGAATTAAATGGATCAAATGCTATATTTTTTTAATGAATATTTTAATTCTTGGATGCGGTTCTTCTGTCGGAAGTCCTGTTATTGGCAGAGATTCTATCTCGTTCGATCAGAAAGATTTCAGGACCAGAAGCTCTGTACTAATTTCTACTAATAAAAAGAATATTCTTATAGACACAGGTCCTGACTTTAGATATCAGGCTTTAAAGAATAATATTAAAGATATAAGCTTTGTCCTATATACTCATTCACATGCAGATCATACCCATGGAATTGATGATCTTAGAATATTTAGTTATGTAAAAAAAGAAAAAATAAACTGTTATGCCAATAATTTCACAATTAGAGATATTAAAAAAAATTTCTCCTATATTTTCGATATTAATAATAAAAGTGGTAGACCAAGAATTAATTTGATAGAAGTAAGTAAAGAATTTACAGATCAAGGTATTAAAGTTATTCCTTTAAGAATCAAACACCGTGATTGGGATATACTTGGATATAGAATTGGTAACTTTGCTTATATAACCGACTGTAGTGAGATACCAAAAGAAACTTTTACGAAATTAAAAAATTTAGACTTATTGATTTTAGATTCTTTAAGATATTCCAGTCATGATGCACATCTTTCTGTTGATCAGGCTATTGAAATATCTAAAAAAATTAACCCAAATAAAACAATTCTTACTCATTTAAGTTCTGAATTAAAATATAATGATTTGATGTCTTATTTGCCCGATAATATTACTCCAGGATTTGATGGAATGAGTATTAAAATATAGTATATCTATATATGCATTTTTTAAGATCTAGCTTAGTTAATAGAAATAAATCAAAACAACTACTAATCGTTCTAGATGGTGTAGGCGGTATTCCCAATACTGTTAAAACAGAATTAGATTCTGCAAAAACACCAAATCTAAATAAATTTATTAAAAAATCTGAGACGGGCTGCCATATTCCTATCAAGTTAGGACTGACTCCAGGAAGTGGGTCTGCACATTTAGCACTTTTTGGATATGATCCCTTAGAGTTTGATATAGGCAGAGGCATATTAGAAGCTTTGGGATTAGATATTAAAATTACAGATAAAGATATTGCAATAAGAGGAAATTTTGCAACTATTAAAAAACAATCTGGTAAAAATATAATATCTGATAGAAGAGCCGGAAGAATTAGTACAAATGAAAATATCAGAATTATTAGATATTTATCAAAAAAAATTAAGTATATAGATGGATATAAAATAAGTTTTGTTTCTGGTATAGAGCATCGTTTTGTTTGTAAAGTTACATGCCCTAAAAAGATTACTCAAGAAGAATGCAGAATATCTGACACAGATCCTCAGTCTGAAGGACTAGAGCCTTTATTACCAAAGAATCTGAATAAAAAATCATCTAAGATTTCAAAAATACTTATAAATTTAATTAATAAAATAAGAACTACTTTATTGCATGAAAAGAAAGCGAATTTTGTTCTGTTTAGAGGTTTTTCTACATATCCAAAGATTCCTTCATTTTCAGAACTTTATAAAATTAAATCAGCATCTATTACAACATATCCAATGTATAAAGGCATAGGAAAGTTGGTAGGAATGGAGCCACTTAAATTAGATAAGAATGATTTAAAATCTCAGGTTAAGTCTATCAAAAAAAATATAAATAATTATGACTTTTTTTATTTACATATAAAAAAGACTGATAGTTATGGTGAGGATGGAAATTTTAAAATGAAATCAAAAATAATTGAAGAATTTGACCAAAATTTACCTGAAATATTAAAATTAAAATTTGATGTTATTGCAATAACTGGTGATCACAGTACTCCATCTAAAATGAAATCGCACAGTTGGCATCCTGTGCCAGTTGCCATACACTCTAAAAATTCCTTCATTGGATTATCTAAAAGATTTAATGAAGTTGAATGTTTGAAAGGATCAATGGGAATATTTGAAGCTAAACATTTGCTAACTTTAATGTTTGCTCATTCAGGGATTCTTGATAAATTTGGAGCTTAGCCGAAGTGGCGGAATTGGTAGACGCGCCATCTTGAGGGGGTGGTGCCTTCGGGTGTGCGGGTTCGAGTCCCGCCTTCGGCATTTTTTAACTTTTTAGTTATAATCACTATATGAAGACAGGAATAGTAATAGTTGATCATGGTTCTAAAAGAGATGAAAGTAATGCAATGCTTGAGAGAGTCGCAAAATTATTTGCTGATAAATATTCTCATCAGTACAAAATTGTTGAACCCGCACATATGGAGCTTGCTGAACCTTCAATTGAGACAGCATATGAAAGATGTGTTGAAAGAGGAGCACAAAATATAATTATCTGTCCTTTTTTTCTCTCTAGAGGCAAACACTGGAAAGAGGATATTCCAAGTTTAGCCAATAATGCTGCTAAAAAATTTCCTCATACTAAATATCATGTTGCATTACCTTTGGGTGTCGATAGCCTTATACTTGATCTTCTTGATAAGAGGATAGGGGGAGTTCCTGAGTCAGCTTTTAAGCTACCAGCATAATTAATTTTTTGATTTTTGATTTTTGATTTTATCTATTCATTCTTTTCTTTTAGAATATTATTATGATTGTAAAAGGTGGTTTTTTGATTATTGTTGCAGGACCCTCAGGTTCTGGTAAATCCTCTATAACAAAACTTTTGCTTGAATATTTTAAAAATCTAGATTTTTCAATATCGTGCACTACTAGAAAAATGAGGCAAGGGGAAATTGAGGGCGAACATTATAAATTTATAACCCAAGATGAATTTAATTTAATGATAGAAGAAAACAAATTTTTGGAATATGAAAATGTACATAATGAATTATATGGTACTCCAATTGAACCCATAAGTGATTCGGTTAAGTTTGGTCACAGTATTTTATTAGACATTGATGTTAAGGGAGCATATTCAATAATGAATACTAATCATTTTGATTGCTGTTCTATTTTTATAAAAACTCCTTCGATTGAAGTTTTACATGAAAGATTAGTCGCAAGAAATGATTTAACTGATGATCAAATAGAAAAAAGAGTAGCTGAAGCTAAAAATGAATTAAAAAAATCTACTTATTTTGATCACTTAATAATAAATGATGATCTAAGTGAAGCATTTAATGAAGCTAAGAGGATTATTTCAGGTTTATGATTAGGCTAGATGATATCGTTGAAAAAATAACTCCTTATATGACAAGTAAGGATATTGAGGAAGTTAAAAAAGCCTATGCTTATTCTGCAAAAGTCCATGCAGGACAAAAAAGATATTCAGGTGAACCTTATATGATTCATCCTATGGAGGTAACATCAATTTTAGCAGACATCAAGCTAGACAAGGAGTCCATAATTACTGGACTGCTTCATGATACGATTGAAGATACACTGGCTACAGATAAGGATATTAAGAGCCTATTTGGAAAAGATGTATTTAATTTAGTCAATGGTGTAACTAAAATTGGACAAATAAAAATAAGTTCAAAATTTGAGAGACAGGCTGAGAATTTTAGGAAACTAATACTAGCTACTGGTAAAGATATCAGAGTTATAATCGTTAAGTTGGCTGATAGGCTTCATAATGCCCGTACAATAAGTCATTTGCCGGAGCACAAAAAAGTAAATTTTGCACGTGAAACCATGGATTTGTATGCTCCTCTTGCTGATAGATTAGGTATATACTGGATCAGAACTGAATTAGAGGATATATCTTTTAAAATCCTAAAACCTCATGAATTTGCCGAAATTGAATATGCTTTTTCAAATAAAAAAAGTGATTGGGAAATTTATTCATCAGAAATTCAAGGATTACTCAATGAACAGCTCAATAAATATAATATTGAGGCTTCAATCCAGAGTAGATTTAAAAACTTTTATGGAATATATAAAAAAATGCTTTCAAAAGATTTAGATTTTAATAATGTTTTTGATATAAAGGCTTTTAGGGTAATTACTGAAAAAGAATCAGATTGTTATGCAGCATTAGGAGCTGTTCACTCAACTTGGAAGCCAATTCCTGGAAGATTTAAAGATTATATTGCGTTACCAAAGAGTAATGGTTACCAATCTTTACATACAAATGTTATTGGACCCTTTGGCGATAAAGTTGAGGTTCAGATCAGAACAAATGAAATGCATGAGATAGCACAATTTGGTGTAGCAGCTCACTGGAAATATAAGCTTTCCAACCATAAAAATAAAGATTCTTTAGTACATGTTCCAGATAGCATTTTGAAAATTTTTGATACTCAAACTCTCAATGATCCCAAAGAATTTATTGATGCAGTAAAAGATGAATTAATTACAAATTTTGTTTATACCTTTACTCCCGAAGGAGATTTAAAAGAGCTACCAATAGGTTCCTCAGTTATTGACTTTGCTTATTCTATACATAGTGATATTGGAAATTCTTGTTTTGGTGGCCGAGTTAATGATGCTATCGTACCAATTAGCTATAAGCTTAAAAGTGGCGATATGGTTGAAATAATAACAAAATCTGAACAGTATCCAAAAAGAGACTGGTTGAAACATGTCGTAACATCAAAAGCTAAAACAAAAATTCGCTCCGCGGTTAAAAATTCACTTGTATCTGACTCAATTAAAATCGGCAAAAATATTCTATTTCAAAAACTTTTATCATATGGAATTAATATAGAGAAAAAAGAAAATATTAATAAACTTAAAGATTTTATAAATTTAAAAAATATAGAATCATTAGACAATTTGTATATAAAGTTTTCGCTTTCGCAATTGAGTATTGTAGAAATTTTAAGTTACTTTGGAATCGACGTCAAAAGTAAATCCAAAGTTCATAGATCAACTCGTGTAATAGATTCTTCCAATGCTATAGTGGTTGGAGGAAATGATAATGTGATGGTCAGATTTGCAAAATGCTGCTCTCCTATATATGGAGATGAAATAATTGGATATATAACTATTGGAAAGGGTATCTCGATACATAGAATATCTTGCAATCAAATACTAGAGATTGATCCTGCTCGAAAAATAGAGGCCAAGTGGGATAAATCATTTGCCTCAAAATCATCTACAAAACTCAAAGTTTCATGTTATGATAAGCCAGGCATATTGTCTGAGGTATCCAATATTATTGCAAAACATGATTCAAATATTATAAAAATTAATGCTAAACAAATATCATCATTAAAATCTTCTATTTATTTAGAATTATTAGTAAGAGATGCAGATCATTTGAATGATATAGTCGAATCATTATCATCTCTTGGTGATGTTAACGAAGTGGAAAGATTAAAAAATATGAATTTAGAACAGATAGAGCTTAATTTGTAATTCTTTTGTAACAAAATATAATATGCATAGGTTTTGAACAAAAATTTTGAAATAAACAACATATTAAAAGCTATAAAATCTATTATAATCGCTTTACTTTTAGCTTTGGTTATTAGATATGCTTTTTATCAGCCATTTAGAATACCTTCCAAATCAATGCTTCCTAACTTACTAGTTGGCGATCATCTACTAGCCAATAGAATTAATTATGGAACCATGATTCCTTGCTCTGATAAATATATAGTCGATCCACTTAGCGAAATTGAACGAGGAGATGTAATTATTTTTCATTGGCCTGGAGATAAGAATTCGATTTCGTGCCCAAATGGAGGCTTTGTAGGTTTATTATCAATTTATTATATAAAGAGAGTCGTAGGTTTACCTGGTGATACTATAGAAATAATTGGTAAAACAGTATTGGTTAATGGAGAGAAAATTTCTAAAGGATCAGATAAATTTTTTTCAGATGGACCTAATGAATTTGAGGTTATCTATAACAAATTTGGTAATAAAATAATAAATACAATTTATATAAAAGACTATGATGAACGAAATAGTGAATATCTTAAAACTAAAGTTCCTTTAAATAAATATTTTGTTTTGGGAGACAATAGAGATAATAGTTTAGATAGTAGGTTTTGGGGTTTTGTACCAAGAGAGAATATTATTGGAGTACCCTCAATTATACATTTCTCATGGAATAGTGAATTTAAATCTTTTAAAGATATAATAAGAACAGAGAGGTTATTTAAATCAATAGAATGATTTTTCATATTTTATCTGTAGATGATTTGTCTCAAGAGTTTTTACTAGATATTTGGGATGAGGCAATTAAAAACAAAGGTAAGCAAAATGAGAAATTAAAAAATAAAATAATTACTAATCTTTTCTATGAGCCTTCTACACGAACTTCATCTTCTTTTTATAGTGCTATGAGTTTATCTGGTGGAAGTGTAATACCAATTAACAATGTTAAATTTTCATCTGTCTCTAAAGGAGAGTCACTTGAAGATACAATTCAAACTATAAGTTGTATGTGTGATGCTATTGTTTTAAGGCATGATCAAAAAGGTGCTGCAAAACAGGCTGCCGAAGTTAGTAGTGTTCCTGTAATAAATGCCGGTGATGGCAACGGCGAGCATCCAACTCAAACAATTCTTGATGGATTTACGATTTATAATTGTTTTAATAATTCTATTAGTGGTCTCAGAATCACAATGGTAGGTGATTTAAAAAATGGTAGAACTGTAAAAAGCTTAGTGAAACTTTTAAATAGATTTGATAACAATAAATTTAATTTTGTCAGTCCTGAAGAGCTTAAGTTTGACGATAAATTACCTTCAAATTTCTATCAAACGACCGATATTAATGATGTTCTGAGTTCAACAGACGTTTTATATGTAACTCGCGTGCAAAAAGAGAGAGGAAGTAGGCATGATTATGAATTGACATTAGATCAATTAAATATGCTACCCAAAGATTCAATAGTAATGCATCCATTCCCAAGAGTAACCGAAATACCTAAAAGTTTTGACCAAGATAAAAGAGCTAAATATTTTGACCAAATCAAATTCGGTGTATGGTGCAGACAAATTCTCCTCCAAAAGGTTTTATTATAATGAGAACGCTTATTGTAAATGGAAGGGTTTTGGACCCGTCTCAGAAATTAAATAAAAAAATTAACATTGAATTAAATAACAATAAAATTGTTAATTTTTTTTCAAATTCAAAAAAAGCAAAATATAATAATAAAACTTTTAAGATAATTGATGCAAAAGGTAAGATCGTTTCCCCTGGATTTATTGATTTACATGTTCACCTACGAGACCCAGGTCTTAAACATAAAGAGACAATCAAAACAGGATCTCTAGCAGCGGCAGCTGGTGGTTTTACATCCATTGCATGTATGCCAAATACTTATCCTCCCAATGATAACTCCAAGATTACAAAATATATCTTAAATACCGCCGATAAAGATTCCAAAGTTAATATTTATCCTATTGGAGCGATAACAAAAAAACAATTAGGTAAAGAATTGGCAAATATTGAGCAAAATATTAATGCTGGTTGTATTGCGATATCTGATGACGGCTTTCCAGTAACAAATTCTAAATTACTTTATGAGGCTATGACTATTTCAAAAAAATTAGGTGTACCTGTTATTTCGCATTGCGAGGAATGTTCCCTATCTAAAGATGGCGTAATGAATGAAAGTAAATTTTCAAAAAAATTTAATTTACCAGGTATACCGAATTCATCAGAGGAGCTTGGAATCCTGAGAGATATATTTATAGCTGAATATACACATGCTCATTTACATATCTGCCATGTTTCAACTCGGGGTTCAATTGAAATTATAAGAAATGCCAAAAAAAGAGGACTAAATATCACATGTGAAGCTACTCCACATCATTTCAACTTATGTGATGAAGATATTGATATTAAAAATCCAGACTTTAAAATGAATCCTCCTTTAAGATCATATGATGATATGGTAGCTATAAGAAATGGTATTAAAGACGGAACGATTGATATTATTGCCACCGATCATGCACCACACTCCAAAAAAGAAAAATCACTTGGATTTTTAAAATCACCATTTGGAATCATAGGCCTGGAAACCGCTCTCCCATTATCACTAAATCTTGTTAGAGAAAAATATCTAAACTTACAGCAGATGATTAATATGTTGTCTTGCATACCTGCTAAAATATCAAAAATTAATCGTGGTACTTTAAAAAAAGGATCCATAGCTGATATTGTAATCTTCGATGAAAAGAAGAAATATAAATTAACTAGTGATTTCATCTGGTCAAAAAGTATTAATACTCCTTTTATTAATAAGACTTTGATAGGTATGGTAGATAAGACTATTGTCGATGGCAATGTTATTTTTGAGAATAGGAAATAATTCTTTTGAAAATTAACAAAAATTTAGGAATGATTACGCTTGCATCTTTCTTTTTTTTCTATGCTTATCATTCTTATTTAATCCTCCCTGTTCAGATTATGGAGCTGGGTGGGGGAGAGCATGATGTAGGCTTAATAATGTCAGTGGCTGGCGCTAGCACAATATTCTTTACTCCAATATCAGGAATGCTAGGGGATTCTTACAATAAAAAAATATTACTTCTTTCAGGATCTTTAGGACTATGTATAGCAAATTATCTATTTATTCATTTTGATTCGCTTTATTATTCATATATTTTTCTACGATTTATCCAGGGCTGTTCCTTTTCTTTCTTTTTTGTTAGTGCTGGAACATATGTATCTGAATCTATTCATGTTAAACACCAAGCTCAAGCATTAGGGTTTTTTGGAGTTTTTGCTATAGTCAATCATGCTTTAGCTCCCACAGTTTCAACTTATATAGTTAATTATTATGGCTACTCTGCTTTTTTTCTTTCAACTTCTTTAGCATCATTGTTATCCGCATTTATAATTTTTTTCTTGGATAGCAATAAATCAATTGCGAGTCAGAGTAAGAAAGAATCTATAATAGGTTTTATAAATACGCTAAAGAATAAAAAAATATTTCTAATATTTATAATCATGTTCTTAGTTGGAGGAGCATTCGTTACATGTCTAAATTTTAATGCAATATATGCCAGAGAAAATCTTATTGACCCTATAACTTTATTTTTTATTTCTTATACATCAACAGCCCTTATAATGAGAATATTTTTTGGTTGGATACCTGATAAAATTGGAAGACTTAAAACTTGTCACCCAGGTTTAATTGGCTTTGGAATATCAATTGGAATATTATCTTATTCAGATACCTTTATTTTGACTATGCTTTCCGGTGCATTATTTGGTCTATCTCATGCACTTGTATACCCTTCTCTATATTCTCTCGTGTTATCTTTTTCAAATGAAGAAAATAAAACGAAAGCTTTTTCTTTATGTAGTCTTTCATTTACATTTGGAGGTATGATTTTTTCATCAATATACGGATATATTGCAGAAATTTTTTCATTTAGAGTTATGTTTTTATCCTGTAGTATAATAGTCACAATATGTTTTTATTTTTTAGTTAAGAAATTAAAACTAATTTATGAAGAGAGTTAGATAATGGATAATGAAAATGAATATATAAAAGTCAGAAAAGAAAAAATAAAAAAACTAAGAGAAGATGGTATAAATCCTTTTCGAAATAATCTCAAACCAACATCAACAATACAAAATTTGATAGAAAAATATAATGATATAAATCCTGATGATTTCGAAAAAGATGGCAAAAGTTATACTATCGCTGGAAGGATTGTTGCTGTTCGTAGTTTTGGGAAGTCGGCTTTTATACAGATAGTTCAAGATAATAATCGATTTCAGATTTTCATATCGAAAGAATCAATTGGCGCCGATTCGATGGATTTTTTCAAAAAATTTATTGACATAGGGGACTTTATATATTGTGAAGGAGTATGTTTTTTCACTAAAACTAAACAATTAACTTTAGAAGTATCTAAGATTGAACTATTAACTAAGTCATTAAGCCCTTTACCTGAAAAATGGCATGGACTGACAAATGTTGAGACAAGATATAGGCAAAGATACTTAGACTTAATCTCAAATCCTGATGTACGAACTGTCTTTGAATCAAGATCAAAAATTCTTAGTATTATTAGAAAGTTTTTAAATGATAAAAATTACATTGAAGTCGAAACCCCAATTTTGCATAGAATGGCTGGCGGAGCTGCGGCTCGACCTTTTAAAACTTTTCATAATACATTAGATATGGATTTAAAGCTAAGGATAGCACCGGAGCTATATTTGAAGAGATTAATTGTTGGTGGCTTTGATAGAGTCTTTGAAATTGGACGTAATTTTAGAAATGAAGGCATATCAACTCAGCATAATCCTGAATTTACAATGATTGAAATATACCAAGCATATGCAGATTATGAAGATATGATGGACTTAATTGAAACCTTAATATTAAGATGCGCATTAGAATTAAATCTAGAGGAAAATATAAGCTTTCAAGGAAAAAAAATAAATTTGTCCTTACCTTGGCAAAGAGTAAGCATGATAGATTGGACCTCAAATTTTTTAGGTTTTGATGTTTTGAACAATAAGGGAAAATTATTAGAGGTCGCAAAGGAAAAAGGCATTGAGCACTACGGTATTGAAGGTAAAATCATATCAGAAATTTTTGAAGAAAATTATTTTAAAAATGAATATAATCCTGTATTTGTTTTTGATTTCCCTATAGACATATCACCTCTGGCTAGAAGAAGTGACACTAATTTTCAGGTTGCCGATAGATTTGAACTTTATATTAATGGTAAAGAAATTGCTAACGCTTTTTCAGAATTAAATGATTCAGAAGATCAAAAGGAAAGATTCCAAAAACAGACCGACCTTAAAGAGAAAGGTGATGAGGAAGCTAATGATATGGACTTGGATTATGTTGAGGCACTATCATATGGACTTCCACCTACAGCAGGAGCAGGCTTAGGCATAGACAGGCTAGTAATGCTTTTAACAGATTCTCCATCAATACGAGATGTTATTTTATTCCCTCATATGAGAGACGAATGATATTTATAAGTTTTTTAACCAAAAAGTACTTTTCATCAATATTTTCTAATAAATCACTAAGATTGCCAATATTAATTTCAATTATTTCCATAGGAATATCTATTTTTTCTTTAATGGTAGTTATGTTTGTAATGAAAGGATTTGAAGTAAAAGTTCAAAATAAGATACTTTCTAATTTTCCACATATTATGATTACAAATAAATTAAAAAAAGATTTAAATGGAATATCAAATATTGATTCTTTTCAAGAAAGTATTGAGGGATATGGAGCATATATCAACAAATCTGGATTTGAGATTATTAAAATTAAAGGATTAGCGGGAGACCGAATAAAATTTAAAAAACAAGAAAATACATCATATAATTTTGCTTATATATCAAAAGATTTTTCATACACTACTGGTATCGATAATAATGAAACTTTTGAAATTTTTGTCCCCGCACCTAATACCTTAAAAAAAATAAAGAAAATCCAAATCAAGGTTTTGGGTGAATTAGAGATAGAGCAAAATGTACCGACAATATTCTTAGATTTTGATAAAGCTGAAAAACTAATTCTTTCTAAAAGCTTAATCGAGGTAAAACTTTTTGATCCATTTAAATCAAAAGAAACAATGAGTGAAATAATTACCAAAAATAATAATTTAAAAGGTCAAATTATTGATTGGCAAACAATTAATTCAAATTTATTTAATATTATGAAATTAGAGAGAATTTCTTTAGGTGTATTCCTATCTTTTTTGATTCTTATTTCTTGCACAACAATTTATTCAAATACCAATACCATGATTTTTCAAAGAAAAGAAGAGATTGCAACCTTATTGATATTAGGAGCTAAGAAAAAAGATATTTTAATTGTTTTTGTACTCACTAATTTTTTTATTTCTTTAATAGGTTATCTGGTAGGTTCATTAATAGCCTATGCTAGTACTAAAATTTTAGATAACAAAAATTTAATTGATACACTTGGAGTAAATTTAAGTTTTTATGGAATAGACGGATTTCCTATAATTTTTTCGACATACTATTTTAATATGATTTCAGTTTTCTCATTCATTTTAATAATTTTAGCAACTTTTTTACCAACGACTTTTTATTTAAGAAAAAATATTGATGATTTAATTGTGAGAGTTGGCTGATGTTAAAAATTAAGAAAATATCAAAAAAATACCATGATACTGAAGAAATTATTTATAAAGATTTAGAAATTAAAGAAGGTGAATTCATTTCAATATTAGGACCATCAGGATCCGGGAAATCTACTTTTATTGATTTGATATCATTCTTAAAAGAAGCCACTACAGGCGAGATAGAAATATTTGGTAATACTTTTAGTAAACTAAAAGATAAGTCTCTAATAAATTCTCTTAGAAAAGACTTGGGCGTTATGTCTAGTAACAGCCAGCTAATTTCTTCATTAAATATTAAAGAAAATATCAAATTGCCATTGTTAATTCATAAAGTAAATGATAGCCAGGAATATTTTGATATGTTAATTGATAGATTAAATTTAAAAAAAATTTTATATAAATATCCTTCTAGTCTATCATCTGGTGAAAAGCAAAGATCACTATTAGCCAGAGCTGTAATATTAAAGCCAAAACTACTCATTGCTGATGAGCCTACTGCTAATTTAGATTCCAATAATACCCATCAGCTAGTAAATTATCTTATATATTTGAATGATGTTCTTAAAACTACTATAATAGTCGCAACCCATGATGATATTGTATCTAATGCATCAAAGAGGATTTATGAGCTGAAAAAATGAAATTAAAACTATTTGTTATATTTAGCATTATTTATCTAATTTCAACACCTTGCTTATATTCAAAAATAAATTCAAATGAATTAGTTGCCGGGAAAGAAATATATAAGATTGAATTCTTTGGAAACAAAGTAGTAAAAGATGATAGAATTTCCGATATCATAGGTTCACAAATTGGAACAATATATGATGATGAGATAATTAAAAAAGATATAAAAGAGCTTTATAAAACTAGTTATTTTTATAAAATTGATATTGTAACAAAATTAATTAATGAAAAAGTTTTATTAATTTTTAGATTCGAAGAAAACCCAGTATTAGCTGATATTAGAATTTCTGGAAATGATAAAATTACTGAGAAGGAAATCCTTGAAGTTCTACCAATTGAAAAAGGAAAGCTAACAGCAAGAGATACTTTAGATGTAGCTAAGGCGATTACAGAGCAATTTTATTTATTAAAAGGATTCAATAAAGTTTCTATAAGTGAGAAAATAACACCTATTGGTCAAGGTGCAATTCAGTATTCGATGAAAATAAAAGAGGGCAAAAGAGGGTACGTAAAAGGAATTGTGATAAAAGGGACAAATAATGAGAACGTTAAAAAAATTCTTAAAAATCTTGAAACGAAAACAAAATGGGTTTTTTCACCCATAACAGGTCGAGGTAGATTATCTGAAGATATAATTGATGCTGATAGAAGTAAGGTAAGAGCTTTTTTCTTAAATAATGGATACATAAATGTAAAGGTTTCAAAACCAAGAATAGAATATGTTGAGCAAAAAGATGGATATCTAGTAGTTTTTGATGTCGAAGAAGGTCAAAGATATAAAGTTGGTAGCATAACTTTTAGTGGCGATCTTTTTGAAGATTTAGATTTGGCAGATTATACGATACTAGATGATGAAGAGTATTTTAGTTTAGAGAAAATGAATGAAGATATAGAAAATCTTACTATTGTATATGGTGATAAATCTTATGCCTTTGCAAACATTGATCCTATATTTAACCAGGATGATGATCTTTTGTCAGTCTCTATTAAATACAATATCGAAAAAGGAGAAAAATATAAAGTTAATAAAATTAGCATATTCGGAAATACTAGAACAAGAGATAAGGTTATAAGAAGAGAAATACAGATCAAAGAACAAGAAGATTATTCTGGAACAAAAATAAAAAGGTCTAGAACTTTTATTAACAGAAGAAATTTTTTTGAATCTGTCGATATAAAAGAAGTTCCATCAGAGGACAAACCTAATTATTTAGATTTAGAGGTTACAGTTGATGAAAAGCCTACTGGTTATTTCAGTATTCAAGGTGGTTACAGTTCAGTTGAAGCTCTTTTATTAGGGATTCAGATTCAGGAAAATAATTTATGGGGTTATGGAAAATCTTTGGGAGCATCAATAACTGTTGGTACAGTCAGTCAAAACTTTTTAATTGATTATTTTGATCCATACTTTTTAGATACTACCTATCAATTTGGTTTACAATTATTTAAAAGAGAATATCAGTATATAGATTATGATAGAGAAAGGTGGGGTGGAATAGTTCAGTTTGGTAAAGAGTTAAATACATGGACTTTTGCTCGAGTTAAATATAGATATGAAAGTATTAAAGTCGATGATTTAGCATCAGCTGCCACTGAGGTATTACAAGAAAGTAAGGATAAAATAAGTGCAATAACCTTAGGCTTAACTTATGATACTAGAGATAATTTTATGGATCCATCAAGAGGTATTAGTTCTAGCGTATACATTCAAGAATCTAATAGCTATTTAGGTGCAAACCTGCATTTTACTGAGTATACAGGGTCTTTTGGAAAGTATTATAGTATTAAAGAAAACCACACACTGGCTTTTTCAGCTGAAGGCGCTTTTATAGATTTTAGAAATGCCGGAGATAGGCTGATTGTTTCAGAAAGGTATTATCTTGGTGGTCCTGAAAACTTAAGAGGATACAAATTTGCCAGGGTCTCACCAAGAAGAACTCTTTCCAACGGTAAATTTGTAAGAATAGGTGGAAATAAATATGTTTATTCTGCATTAGAATACTTATATCCACTTGCCATGGAAACAGGACTTAAAGGAATATTGTTTTTTGATGTTGGTCAAGCCTATGAGGAGACAGAAACAATAGATACTAACCCATGGGATATGAAGAAAGATATTGGATTTGGATTTAGATGGCTATCACCTGTTGGCCCTCTTAAATTAGATTTTGGTTTCCCAGTTGGCAAAAGGAGATCTGATGAAAGTAAATATGAGGTTCAGTTTTCTTTTGGCTCTGTATTCTAGTATAATAAATAATCCCGGAGGTATTTAATGAAATTATTATTAAAAATTTTTGTATTACTTATAAGTTTTGGAATATTTACTTCAGACTTAGCTTTATCAGAAGAAGTTAAATCTGAGAAATCATTAAAAGTTGCAGTGGTTAACTTTCAAAGATTAGTAGTAGAATCTAATATTGGTAAAAAGTATTTAAAGTCTGCTAAATCAAATATAGAAAAAAAACAGAAAATATTATCAAAGTTGGAAGATCAAGTAAGATCCATGAGGGATAAGTATGATGAACAAAAACTTGTTCTTGATGAAAAGGCAAGAGATGAAAAAGGAGAAGATTTAGCATACAAAATAACAGAGCTTAGACGAAAAAGAGAAGACTTTGAATCTGAAATTAAAATTCAAGATTCTAAGTTCCAAAGAGACATAATGAGAAATGCGATGAGTTCTGTAAAGGTAGTTTCTGAACAATTAGGATTTGATATAGTTTTATCTACGCAGGCACCCGGATTAATGTATTTAAGCCCTTCACTAGATATAACTGATAAAGTTTTAGAGCAAATGAATAACTAAGTCATGGAGTTTGGTTTAGAAGAAATAAAAAAATATTTACCTCATAGAGAACCTTTTCTTTTTGTTGATAAAGTTCTAACTCTAAATCCTGGTAAAGATATATCTGGCTCTATTAAATTCAATGATGACTCTTTTTTCTTTAAAGGTCATTTTCCAAACAGGCCGGTTGTACCTGGTGTAATCATAATTGAATCTCTAGCACAGCTTGGTGGTTTATTAATATATAAGTCCTTTGAAAAAGATTTGCTAGGCAAAGATCCAGCATTAATTGCTGTTGACTCTGCTAAATTTAAATCCCCGACATTACCAAATGAAGAATTAGACATTAGAGCAGAGTTAATAAAATCAAAACTAAATATCTTTAAAATATCAGGAAAAGCCTACAAAGAAGATAAGCTTATAGTTGAAGTTGGTATAACAGCTACAGTCTTAAAATAATATTATTCTTACAAGATTGAGAATCTACATGTCGTATGTTAATATACGGCTTTATATTTTTGCTGGCGTAGCTCAGAGGTAGAGCAGCTGATTTGTAATCAGCCGGTCGGGGGTTCAATTCCCTTCGCCAGCTAAAAATGGGGGATATGGCAGAGTGGACAAATGCATCAGACTGTAAATCTGACGGCGCAAGCCTACGGTGGTTCGAATCCATCTATCCCCAAAATTAACGCGGGAGTAGCTCAGTTGGCTTAGAGCATCTGCCTTCCAAGCAGAGGGTCGCGGGTTCGAGTCCCGTTTCCCGCTTAATGCCCAGGTAGCTCAGTGGTAGAGCACATCCTTGGTAAGGATGAGGTCGGCGGTTCAATCCCGCTCTTGGGCTGGGATTAGATTTTTAGTAACTTTTGTTGTTACTTATAAAGTTGAGAGGTAAATTTATAGTTATGGGAGATAATATAGTTGTTGTAGCGCTTGAATGTCAAGGATGTGATGGAAAGAATAGATATCATATCAGAAAAAATAAGAAAGTTCAGCGTGATAAATTAGAAATTAAAAAATATTGCAAATTATGCAATAAGCATTTAATTCATAAGGAGACTAAATAGGGGTGTAGCTCAGTTGGTAGAGCGACGGTCTCCAAAACCGTAGGTCGGGAGTTCGAGACTCTCCACCCCTGTTAGGAGATTTTTTAATATGTTGATTAAGTTTTTTAATGATATTAAAAGTGAATTAGGAAAGATTTCTTGGATAGACAAATCTGAGAATATTAAGTCTACAGCTGGTGTTGTTGTTGTAACAATTATATTGGGTGTAATCTTACTTCTAATTGATCTATTATTCTCTAAGATAACAGAATTATTTTTAGGTGGTTTTTAATAATGTCAGAAAAATGGTATGTGGTTCATGTTAGTACAAGCTTTGAAGATACAGTAAGAAGATATATATATGAACAAATGAAATTAGATAAGTGTGACGGAATGATAGCAGATGTCTTGGTTCCAACTGAAACAATTGAAGAGCAGTTGAAAGGTGGAAAAAAGAAAACCACAGAAAAGAAATTTTTTCCTGGCTACCTATTAGTTAAAACTGATTTGAATGATGAGTCATGGCACTTCTTAAGGAATATTCCAAAAGTAATTGGGTTTGTTGGAGGTAAAATTAAGGATGGTAAATTAGATCCAGATTCAGTTCCAACAGTTGAACAATCGGAAATTGATAAAATGAGAAATAAAATAGAAGAGGGTACTCTAAAACCTACTCCTAAAATAATGTTTGAAAAAGGAGAGTCTGTAAAAGTAATTGAGGGACCATTTGAGAGCTTTACAGGAATAGTTGAAGAAGTAAAAGTTGAAAAAGGTAAAATACAAGTTATAGTTGAAATCTTTGGTAGAGCAACACCAATTGATTTAGATTTTAATCAAGTGGAGAAAATTTAGTGAAAAAAATCGCTGGCAGTTTGAAATTATTATGTGAAGCAGGGAAGGCTTCTCCAGCACCTCCTATAGGTCCAGCTTTAGGGCAAAAAGGTGTAAATATTATGGAATTTTGTAAGGCTTTTAATGCTGAAACACAAAATCAAGAAGGTACTTTACCAGTTGTTGTCACAGTTTATGAAGATAGATCCTTTAGTTTTCAAGTTAAAACTCCGCCTGTCTCTTATTTAATTAAAAAAGCTGCTAATGTAAAAAAAGGTTCTAGCGCTACACCAATTGTTAAAGTGGGTAAAATATCAAAATCTCAGATTGAGGATATTGCGAAAACAAAGATGGTAGATTTAAATGCAAATGATGTTTCCGCAGCAATGAAAATTGTTGAAGGAACTGCAAAAAGTATGGGAGTAGAGGTTGATAACTAATGGGAAAATATCAGCAAAAAAGAGAGTCAATTAATGATATGGTTGATAAAAATAAACTTTATAGCATCAAGGATGCCGTTGAGATTTTAAAGAAAATAGATTCCTCAAAGTTTGATGAAACTATTGATGTTTCTGTACAACTTGGAATAGATCCTAAAAAGTCAGATGAGCAAATAAAATATGCAGTTGTCCCTCCACATTCATTAGGTAAAACTGTAAAAGTTGTAGCTATCTGTAATGGTGATTTCATTTCTAAAGCAACTAACGCAGGCGCGGATTTTGTTGGTGGTGAAGAAATTATTGAAAAAATTATGAACGAAAATTGGGTTGATTTCGATGTAGTTATAGCTATACCCGAACTTATGCCCAAGGTTGGTAAATTGGGTAAAGTCCTTGGACCCAAAGGCATAATGCCAAGCCCAAAGATGGGAACTGTTACAAAAGATATAGAAAAAGCTGTAAAAGAGTCAAAGCAAGGAAGAATTGAGATTAAAAATGATAAATTAGCATTAGCTAATTTCCCTGCGGCAAAAAAATCATTTGAGATAAATAAAATTCTTGATAATATTTATTTTTTAATGGATTCATTGATCTCATCAAAGCCTTCGTCTTCCAAAGGAATTTTTATGAAAAAACTTTCTATATCTTCCACAATGGGGCCAGGAATTAAAATAGATGTCTCATCTCTTAAAGATGAAATTAAAAATGGAGTAACCGCATAATGTTAAGAAAAGAACAAAAGGAAGTTATAGTTCAAAATTATTCTGGCGCTTTTACATCTACACCTTCTTTTCTCTTGATTAACTATTCAGGTGCTAAAGTTTCAGAGTTTGAGAGCTTAAGAAAGGCTTTTAATAAGTTAGATACTAAAATATCGGTGGTTAAAAATTCTTTATTGCAAAAAGCTACCAAAGATACTGATTTTGAGGAACATTTTGCTCAACTAAAAGGTGAAACAGCCGTTGCTCTATTAAATGATAATTATGTTGAAGCCGCTAAATCATTCATGGATATTAAGAAAGAAAGTCCAGTATTTGATATTAAATTTGGATATATTGATGGAAATATAATCACTATTCAGCAACTAGAGTCAATCTCTAAGCTACCATCAAGAGAAGTTTTAATTGGTCAATTTCTTTCGGTATTAAATCAGCCAATAATTAAGTTTCTTTATGCTGCTAAGTCTATACCTTCAAGTTTGGTAAATGTTTTAAATAACTTGAAAGATAAAAAATAACCATATATAATACGAGTTCAATATTCGGAGGATAAAATGCCTGAAGTATCAAGAGAAGACGTTATCAGTTATCTAGAAAATGCAAATTTATTAGAGATTTCTGAGTTAGTTAAGGACATTGAAGAAAAATTCGGTGTTCAAGCTGCTGCACCTGTTGCAGTTGCGGCTGCACCAGCTGGAGGCGCCGCACCAGCGGAAGCAGGCGGTGAAGAAAAAACAGAGTTTGACATTACATTAAGTGATGCCGGCGGTGAAAAAATAAAAGTTATTAAAATTGTTAGAGAAGTCACAGCACTTGGACTTAAAGAAGCTAAAGAGCTTGTTGAGTCTGCACCTAAGCCCCTTAAACAAGGTGTGAAGAAAGAAGAAGCAGACGAAATTAAAAAGAAATTAGAAGAAGTCGGCGCAAAAGTCGAAGTAGCATAGTTCTTTTTAATCATTTATAAGTCCAAGAGGTGAATTTTTGCAAAAAGAAAACGTTCTTTTAACTAAACGTAGAAAAAGTTTTAGAGATAATATTAAATCGGTAACTGAGATTCCAGATCTTCTCAGTGTTCAGAAAGAATCATTTAATTTACTTGTTCAATCTGATATTGAGCCCGAAAAAAGAGAAAACATAGGCTTAGAAAAAGTCTTTAGAGCATCTTTTCCTATTGAAGATTATCAGGGTAGAGCATCCCTGAGTTATGTTTCATATAGGGTTGAAGACCCTAAATACAGCATTTCTGAGTGTAAATTAAAAGGCTATAACTATCAATCAGCTATTTATGTAAAGTTTGACCTCTGTACTTGGGAATACGATTTAGATGAAAATGAGAATCCTATATTAGAAACTAAACGTGTTAAAGATATAAAGCAGCAAGAGGTATTTTTTGGAGAAATTCCTATTATGACTCCTAATGGTGCATTTATTATCAATGGAACTGAGCGAGTAATTGTTAATCAGCTTCACAGATCACCTGGTGTTTTTTTTGATGCTCAAAGAAGTTCCAAAGATTTATCTTCAACTGGAAAAACTAGTTTTACCGCAAGAATAGTTCCACAAGATGGAAGATGGCTAGATTTTGAATTCGATTCTAAAGATATTTTATTTGTAAGAATAGATAGAAAGAAGAAATTTCATTCAACTCTTTTGATGCTTGCCCTTGGTGAAGAGATTGATTCTATTTTAAAAAGTTTTTATCAACTAGAGAAAATCACTTACAATGGCAAGGGTTTTACCAAAGATATAAATTTTGATTTGCTTCCATATCAGAGAGCCACATATGATATTAAAGATTCAAAAGGTAATATTATTATCCGAGAAAATAGAAGATTTAATACAAGAATAATTGAGAAGATTCAAGAATTAGGTATGACATCGCTTGAAGTTCCAGAGGATGAACTTATAGGTTCATATTTAGTAAAAAGAATAGATGGAACATATGACAAAGATGATCCAATTGATTCAAGAATTACTGAAGAAATTACCGAAGAAACTGTAGAATATATCAAAGATAATAACTATAATAATTTTGAAATTTATTTTGTTGATAACAATTTCTTTTCTAGCTCTCTAGTCTTAACAATCAATGAAATGATATCAAAAACTAAAGTTTTGACTAAAGATCAAGCTGTATCAGAAATTTATAAAAAGTTTAGACCAACTGATCCACCAACTCCTAAGGTAGCAACGACTTTTTTTGAGAATATGTTTTTTAGTGAAGATACTTATAGACTCTCAAAAGTTGGCAGGATGAAAATTAATTACAAATTGAATCATGGTGTTGCGAATTCAAAATTATGTCTCGACCCTCGTGATATTTTAGAATCATTTAAATATTTATTGCTTCTTAAATCAGGTAGAGGTGAGGTTGATGATATTGATCATTTAGGAAATAGAAGAGTAAGAACCGTTGGCGAATTAATAGAGGATAGATTTTTTGTTGGTTTAGAAAGATTATCAAAAAGCATTAAAGAAAAATTAATGTATAACGTGGTTGATGAAATGTTTCCATCAGACATTGTTATTCCTAAAAGTGTTACTTCTGTTGTTAAAGAATTTTTTGCAACTGGACAATTATCTCAATTCATGGATCAAACTAATCCTTTATCAGAAATTACTCATAAAAGACGATTGAGTGCTCTTGGCCCAGGAGGTTTGACCAGGGAAAGGGCCGGTTTTGAAGTTAGAGATGTCCATTCCTCACACTATGGAAGGATATGCCCAATAGAAACACCAGAGGGACCAAATATTGGTTTAATTTCAAGTTTGAGTACATATTCAAAAATAAATGAGCATGGTTTCATATTAACCCCTTATAGAGAAGTCAATGATTCTAAGGTTACAAATAAAATTAAATATCTAAATGCCTTGGAAGAAGAAGATTATATTATTGCACAAGCAAATGCTGAGATCGATGATAATAATATATTTGTTAATGATACTGTAGATGCAAGAAATGCTGGGGAATTTGAAGTGGTATCTAAAGAAAATGTCCAGTTGATGGATGTTTCACCTGCCCAACTTGTTTCTGTATCATCATCACTAATACCTTTCTTAGAACACGATGATGCAAATAGGGCTTTGATGGGATCAAATATGCAAAGGCAAGCTGTTCCACTTCTTAAGTCTTCCGCACCACTTGTTGGAACTGGTTTTGAAAAAAATATTTCTAGAGATTCTGGTGTTAACATTATTGCAAAGAATAATGGAGTTGTTGATTATGTTGATTCTTCTAAAATAGTTATTAAAAAAGACGATACTTCATCTGATGAAATGTCGGATATATATGATTTAATTAAATTTCAACGTTCAAATCAAAATACATGTTGGAATCAAAAACCAATTGTTAAAAAAGGCCAAAAAGTCCTAAAAGGTGATATTATAGCCGATGGACCATCTACCGAATATGGAGAACTTGCATTAGGTAAAAATGTTTTAATAGCTTTCATGGCATGGGGAGGCTATAACTTTGAAGATGCAATTTTAATCAGCGAAAGACTTTCAAAAGAAGATACTTTTACCTCCCTTCACATTGAAGAATTTGAATGTATTTCAAGAGAGACAAAGCTTGGTAAAGAAGAAATAACCAGAGATATTCCAAACGTTAATGAAGATAATTTAACTTATTTAGACAAAGACGGAGTAATTCAAATTGGCGCAGAAGTTAAACCTAACGATATCTTGGTTGGAAAAATTTCACCTAAAGGAGAAACTCAGTTATCTCCTGAAGAGAGACTTCTTAGAGCTATCTTTGGTGATAAAGCTGGTGATGTTAAAGATACCTCATTAAGAGTTCCTCCGGGTGTTAATGGAATTGTCCTCGATGTTAAAACATTAGTTTCTAGATTAGGCGATAAACAAGATCAATCAAGATCTGGATCACCAGAAGTTTTAGAGTTAAAACTAGAATTACAGAAAGAGCAAGATTATATTATTAATGAGGCAAGATCAAAACTTAAAAATATTTTTGTAGGAAAAGTTTCAAACAATGACGTAAGATCAAGTCGTAAGATTGTTTTAAAGAAGACCAAAGAGATTACTGAAGAGGCTTTTATGCTGGTTCCTTATGAGAAAATTATTAGCATCGAGTTTGATCAGCGTGATTCAAATTTAAATGAAATAGAATCAATCTTAAAAATATGTAATGAAAAAATTGAAAGCGTCTCGGATAGAATAAATACTGAAATAGAGAAATTGTCACAACCAGATGATTTACAACCTGGTGTTTTAAAAGTAATTAAAGTTTATGTTGCTGTTAAAAGAAAACATCAAGTTGGTGATAAAATGGCTGGAAGGCATGGAAATAAGGGTGTTGTTTCAAGGGTTCTACCAGTTGAAGATATGCCTTATCTTCCAGATGGTACACCAGTTGATATGGTGCTTAATCCTTTAGGTGTTCCTTCACGAATGAATGTAGGACAGATTCTAGAGACTCATCTAGGATTAGCTGCTAAAGCCTTAGGCAGTCAAATTGACTTAGAGCTAAAAAATAAATTTCCTAGTACGGAAAAACTTAGAGAAATTATAGGTAATTTCTATAAGAATGATCTTGATTACATTAATGAGATAAAAAAACTAAAGGAAGAAGATTTTCTGGATTTGGCAAAAAGATTGTCTGATGGTGTTCCTGTTGAGACACCAATATTTGAAGGTGTTAAAGAGTCTGATATAAGAGCTTTATTAGCCGAAAATCATTTTCCTGAAGATGGAAAACTAACACTTTTTAATGGACAGACCGGTGAAGCATTTGATCAGCGAGTAACCGTTGGAATAATGTATATGATTAAGCTCCATCATTTGGTTGAAGAAAAAATTCATGCAAGAGCAATTGGTCCATACTCTTTAGTTACCCAGCAGCCGCTTGGAGGAAAGTCCCATTTTGGTGGACAAAGACTAGGAGAAATGGAAGTCTGGGCCTTAGAAGCTTATGGAGCAGCAAATACTTTGCAAGAGTTTCTAACTGTTAAATCTGATGATGTAATTGGTAGAACTAGATTATTTGACTCTATAGTTAAAAATAAATTAAAGTTTGAACCTGGAATTCCTGAATCTTTCAATGTTCTAACCAATGAATTAAAATCATTGGGTCTTAATATTGAAATGATGGATAAAAGTGAGGAAGTAGAAGTTGAAAATTAAACTTTTGGAGGTTTCTTCATGCTAGACATGGGAGTACTTTTTGATAAACCTAAAAATCCTTCTGATTTTAAATCTATTAAAATCAGTATTGCTTCTCCTGAGGAGATTAAAGAATGGTCATATGGTGAAATCAAAAAGCCAGAAACTATTAATTATAGAACCTTTAAACCTGAAAAATATGGTTTATTTTGTGCCAAGATTTTTGGTCCTGTTAAAGATTTTGAATGTCTTTGCGGTAAATATAAAAGACTTAAGCATAGAAATCATACTTGTGAGAAATGTGGTGTTGAAGTTATTTCCAGCAAAGTCAGAAGATTTAGAATGGGTCATATTGAACTATGCTCACCTGTAGCACATATATGGTTTTTAAAAAGTGTCCCAAGTAGAATTGGTTCTTTATTAGATATGACACTCAAAGATTTAGAGAAAGTTTTATATTTTGAATCTTATGTTATTACAGATCCGGGAGATACTGGTTTAAAAATTGGACAAGTTATATCTGAAGATGCTTATAGAAAACTAATTGATGATAATTTCTTTCTATTGGTAGGTATGGGTGCTGAAACAATCAGAACTATGTTACAAGAAATAGATTTAGAAAGCTTATCAGTTGAACTAAAGCAAGATTTAAGATCTACTAGTTCGCCACTCAAAAAGGTCAAGCTTTCAAAAAGATTAAGAATAGTTGAAGCTTTTAGAAATTCTGGAAATAAGCCAGAATGGATGATACTTAAAAGATTACCTGTATTACCTCCAGATTTAAGACCACTAGTTCCATTGGATGGTGGTAGATTCGCTACTTCAGATTTAAATGATCTTTATCGAAGAGTTATAAATAGAAACAATAGATTGAAAAAATTAATGGAACTTGGTGCCCCAGATATAATCATAAGAAATGAAAAAAGAATGCTTCAGGAATCAGTTGATGCCCTTTTCGAGAATGGAAGACGTGGTAGACCAGTTTTAGGACATAACCATAGGCCATTAAAAAGCTTAAGTGATATTATTAAAGGTAAGCAAGGTAGATTTAGACAAAATCTCCTAGGTAAAAGAGTAGATTATTCGGGTAGATCTGTAATTGTTGTTGGCCCACAATTAAAACTACATCAATGTGGATTACCAAAAAAAATGGCCTTAGAACTTTTCAGACCATTTATTTATCAAAAACTAGAATTATGGGGTCATGCGGCAACAATTAAAATTGCTAAAAATTTAGTTGAACAGCAAGCTCCTATTGTTTGGGATGCATTAGATGATGTTATTAAAGAGCATCCTGTGATGTTAAATAGAGCTCCTACACTTCATAGGTTAAGTGTTCAAGCTTTCGAGCCTGTACTAGTTGAAGATAAGGCTATTCAGCTTCATCCTTTAGTTTGTCCTGCTTTTAATGCAGATTTTGATGGGGATCAAATGGCAGTTCATGTTCCCTTATCTGTAGAAGCACAAACAGAATGTAGAACTTTGATTATGTCTACAAATAATATTCTATCCCCTGCCCATGGTAAGCCTATTATTTTACCATCTCAAGATATTGTTTTAGGGATATATTACATAAGCAGAGAAGTTCCTGGAGTAAAAGGTGAAGGAAAATCTTTCTCTTCAATTGAAGAGTTAAGATCTGCTTTTGATTTAGGCAATATACATATTCATGCAAAAATAAAAATCAATATTAACGGAATAGTTCAAGATACAACGGTTGGAAGATCTTTAATCTTTGAGGTCATGCCTGATGAAGTTCCTTTTGAGTTAGTCAATAAGTTGATGACAAAAAAAGCAATAGAGGAACTCATAGATACTACATTTAGAATATCAGGCGGTAAAAGTACTGTTCTTCTTGCTGACAGATTAAGGACCTTGGGCTTTCAACACTCAACAACATCAGGAATATCAGTCTCAATTGCTGATATGATAATTCCTGATGAGAAAAATGTATTAATTCAAAAAGCTGAGAGTGAAGTAGGAAATATTAAAGATCAATATTTACAAGGTCTTATCACTGAAGGAGAAAGATACAATAAAGTTATTGATGTTTGGGCTAGAACCGGGGATGAAATTGCCAATAATTTGATGGACAGAATTGCTTCTCCAGATGAACAGAAAGATGATAAGGTTGATAATGTTCCTAGCAGTAATCCAATCTTCATGATGGTTGAATCAGGAGCTAGGGGAAGTCAATCACAAGTAAGACAGTTAGCTGGAATGAGAGGCTTAATGGCAAAACCTTCCGGTGAAATAATAGAAACTCCAATTACCTCCAATTTCAGAGAGGGTCTTAGTGTTCTTCAATATTTCATATCAACTCATGGAGCTAGGAAGGGACTTGCTGATACAGCTTTGAAAACTGCAAATGCAGGGTATTTAACTAGGCGTTTGGTTGATGTTGCTCAAGACGTAATGGTTACAGAATATGACTGTGGAACTAAGGAAGGAGTTGAGCTCACACAGCTTGTCGAGGGTGGAGAGGTTGTTTCAAGTGTTGGTTCAAGAGCCTTAGGAAGAATTGTTGCAGAGGATATTATCGATCCTTTAAGTGGTGAAAAAATATTAGCTAGAAACCAAGAAGTTGATGAACAAGCTGCTAAAAAAATTGACAGCATTCCTGGATCACCTAGAATTAAAATTCGTTCTGTTCTAACTTGCGAATGTGAGTCTGGTGTGTGCGCGCTCTGTTATGGAAGGAATCTTGCTAGTGGAGAATTAGTTAATATTGGTGAAGCAGTTGGTATTATTGCCGCTCAATCAATTGGTGAGCCTGGTACACAGTTAACAATGAGAACATTCCATATAGGTGGAGTTGCTAAAGTTGAACAGTCAAGACATGAAGCTAAAAATGATGGAAGAATAAAATACATTGATTTAAATTTTGTAAAATCCGGAGACTCAAATATTTGTACTAGCAAAACCGCAGAAATTGTTGTAGAAGATTCTAAGACATCTTTAGAGCTAGAAAGATACCCTCTGACTATTGGTGCAAAAATATATGTTGATGAAGATAAAGAAATCAAAAAAGGATCTGTTATTGCTGAATGGGATCCTACTATTTTCCCATTTGTTGCTGAGGAAGCTGGTTTTGTTGAATATAAAGATCTTGAGGCGAATATTACTTTTAAAGAAACAGTAGATCCTTATACTGGACTATCTAATAAAGAGGTTGTTCAATTTAAAGATCAAAAGCTAAATCCCGCACTCATACTTGTTACTAAGTCTGGTGACAGGTTTGAGTATCCAATGCCTAGAGGTGCTGAAATTAGGAAAGATAATGGTGAAAAAGTTGAACCTGGTGATTTTATTGCTTCTCTTCCTCAAACAAAAGCTCAGACTAAAGACATAACTGGTGGACTTCCAAGAGTAGCTGAATTATTTGAAGCTAGACCTCCTAAGGATCCTGCTATAGTTTCTGAAATTGAAGGTGTTGTTTCGTTTGGTAAAGATATCAAGTCAAAAAAACGTATAATTGTAACACCATCAGTTGGTGATCCTAAAGAGTATCTCGTTCCTAAATCAAAACATATTTTAGTTAGAGAAGGTGAAAACATTACTGCTGGTGATCAGATTGTAGATGGTGCCCCTGATCCACATGACATACTTAAAATCAAAGGTGAAAAAGAACTTTCAAAATATATTGTAGATGAAATTCAAGATGTTTATAGATTGCAAGGCGTTAGAATAAATGATAAGCACATAGAAATTATAACCAGACAAATGCTCAAAAGAGTCAAAATCACTGACAGTGGTGATACCACATTATTGATAGGTGAGGCTGTTGAGAAGAGTGAGTTTATCAAAACTAATAAGCAAGTTGCTTCTGAGGGTGGTCAGCCAGCCAAAGCAGAGCCACTATTGCTTGGTATAACAAGAGCTTCTTTAAGTACAAAGAGTTGGTTATCAGCTGCATCTTTCCAAGAAACAACAAAAGTTTTAACTGATGCTTCTTGTGAAGGTAAAATTGATGACTTATCTGGACTTAAAGAGAATGTTATTATGGGAAGGCTAATACCTGCAGGAACTGGGCTTCCACTTTATTCTGATACTGATGTTGAAATAAATGCTCCTGAAATTGAAGTTCCAGAGACCAATTTAACAGAAAATATTTGATGAAAGCCACAAAGATCAATAATCCTTATAATCATAAAGACATAGAAATAAAATGGATTGATAAGCTTTCATTAAGTAATGATTATAATAACACTAGAAACACTTTCTCTTTAGCTATTCCGCCTCCAAATGTAACTGGAAATTTACATTTAGGTCATGCTCTAAATTCAACTATTCAAGATGTTTTAGTAAAATTCCATATTTTAAAAGGAGATAATGTTAAATGGACTCCTGGAACAGATCATGCAGGAATCGCTACACAACTTTTAGTTGAGAAGTCTTTAATTAATAAAGGCAAAGATCCAAAATCATTATCTACTGATAATCTAATTGATGAGATATGGAAGTGGAAAAATGAGAATGGTGATCAGATAATTACCCAGCTTAAATCGCTTGGCCTAAGCTGTGACTGGGAAGATAAAAAATTTACTTTAGATAAGGATATGTCTTATGCTGTGAACCAAGCATTTATTCAACTCTTCAATGAAGGTTTGATTTATAAAGAAAAAACCTTAGTAAATTGGGATCCTGTATTACAAACAGCTATTTCTGATTTAGAAGTTGTTTCAGAAGAAAAAAAAGGATTACTATATTCTTTTAAATATTATATTGTTGACTCAGATGAATATATTATTGTTTCAACAACTAGGCCTGAGACTGCATTTGGAGATACAGCTGTTGCAGTAAATCCAGAGGATGAAAGGTACCAAAGATTTATAGGGAAAAAAGTTAAAAATATTTTCAATAATAAAGAAATTCCAATAATATCAGATGCTTACGCTGATAAAGATAAAGGATCTGGAGCAGTAAAAATTACTCCAGGCCATGATTTTAATGATTTCGATGTAGCCAAAAGAAACAATTTACCGATGATAAACATCCTAAATGAGGATGGAACATTAAATGAAAGTGTCCACAAAGACTTTGTAGGACTTAATGTTTTAGAAGCAAGGGAAAAGATTTTAGAATTTATGAAAGAAGAGGGTATTTATATCGGCGAAGAAGAAGTCCTAAATGCAATCCCTAAGGGAGATAGATCTTCAGCAATTATTGAGCCCTTATTAAAAGATCAATGGTTTTTAGACGTAAAAGATATGGCAGAAAAATCTATTGGAGCTGTAAAAAGTGGAGAAATAAATTTTACTCCTAAATTTTGGGAAAATACTTTTTTTGAATGGATGAATAAAATTAAGCCATGGTGTATATCAAGGCAAATATTGTGGGGTCATAAAATACCAGTATGGACATGTTCTGAAAATAAGTCTGTAGCCGCACAAACTGAGGCTGAAGCACTAGAAGTTTATAAAAAACAATTTAATAAAACTCCAAAAGAATTTCAACAGGAAAACGATGTACTTGATACTTGGTTCTCGTCAGCTCTATGGCCTTTTTCAACACTTGGATGGCCTAAGAATAGTTCAAAATTAAATAATTATTTTCCTACTACTATTCTAGTAACGGGATTTGATATTATATTCTTTTGGGTAGCTAGAATGATTATGATGTCATTAAAGCTTACTAACCAAGTTCCTTTTAAAACAGTCTACATTCATAACCTTATAAGAGATCAGAAAGGCGATAAAATGAGTAAAACAAAAGGAAACGTCATTGATCCTCTTGATCTTATTAAAGACTATGGGACTGATTCCTTACGTTTTTTTCTAATGTCTAATTTGTCCCCTCATAGTGATATCAAAATTGCAAAGAACTCACTAGATCCATATAAAAATTTTATGAATAAGATATGGAATGCTTATAAATACGTTAAAGCTAATTCAGAAGGTTTTAGGATAGTAGCAAAGTTAAATCCTAATTCTTTCTATGATTTTTGGATAATAAATAAATTTTCTAAACTTTTAGAAAACTATACTTATTTTATAGAAAATTGTGAAATTGAGAAATCTTCCTCTGAAATATATAAATTTTTCTGGGATGATTTTTGTGACTGGTTCATAGAAATATCAAAAATTTCTTTATCCGAAGAATCTAATGACAGTACTAAAGAAATTTTATTAAATATTTTTAATGATTTCTGTTTAATTTTATATCCTTTTTGCCCCTTTATATCATTAGATTTACTGAATAATATGAATCCAAATAATTTGCACATGAAGATCCCAGATAAAAATAAATATAATTTTCAAAATCCTGAATCAGATAATTTCGTTATTATTCAAGATTTTATAGTAAAAGTAAGATCTTTAAGAAAGAACTTATCAATTCCACCAACTGAGAAAATAAAAGTATATATTGATAAATCAAACATTCACTATGAATTTCTAAATAAAAATTTTAATATAGTTTCTAAACTTGCTAACGTAGAATCCCTTATTGAAGAGACTGGAAACGAAAAGAATATTATTACTACAGTATCAAAATTCTTCAGGATCTCCTTTGTAAGAGATGAAAAAATGGATATTCAAATGCAAAAAGGTAAATTACTCAAGGATCTAGATTCAATTAATAAAGATTTAAATAGAGTAGAAAGTAAATTAAAAAATAAAAAATTTCTAGATTCAGCCCCAAGAGACGTTATAGATAGGGAAAACAGAATCCTTAAAGAATCTAAATTAATTAAAGAAAATATAGAATCTATTTTAAGACAGCTTATTTAATAGGGTAATCTCCTGTAAAGCAATGATCTGTAAACTGAGGTGATTTTTCATTTCTTTTTTTGTAACCCATAGCTTTATATGTGCCTTCAAGACTTAGAAAGAACAGAGAAGTAACACCAATAATTTTAGCCATTTCTTTTAAATTGTTTTGTGATGCAATAAGCTCAGAATAATCAGGAGTATCTATACCATAGAAATCAGGGTGTGTAATAGGGGGGCAACCGATACCAAGATGTACTTCTTTTGCTCCAGCATCGAAAATTTCTTTTACTATTTTTTTTGAAGTTGTACCTCTAACAATTGAATCATCAATTAATATAACTTTTTTATTAGTAATACATGAACTATTAACGCTGTGTTTTAGCTTTACGCCAAATTGTCTAATATTCTGTGTTGGTTCAATAAAAGTTCTACCAACATAATGACTTCTAATTAGCCCTAGTTCAAAGGGTATTTTAGATTTTTGGGCATAACCTAATGCAGCAGAAACCCCTGAATCAAGCACAGGAACTACTACATCAGCCTTTATCTTATTTTCTATTGCCAGTTGTTCTCCAAGCTTTTTTCTATATGTATATACAGTTCTTCCACCAATTATACTATCAGGCCTTGAAAAATATATTCTTTCAAAAATACATGGTCGCTCTTTCCTTTTTTGGAATGGCCTTAGACTTTGAATACCATCTTTTGTTATGATCACTATTTCTCCATGTTTTATATCCCTAATATACTCAGCTCCAATTATATTTAACGCACAGGTTTCTGAAGCAAGGACATACGAACCATCTTTGATACCAAGAACAAGCGGCCTAATACCGTATGGATCCCGAACCCCAATAAGTTTTTTATTGGTCAAAATTACCAAAGAATATGCGCCTTTGACTCTTTTGAGAGCGTCAATAAGTTTATCTTTGATGAATTTCTTTCTCGATAATGCGACTAGCTGAAGAATAGTTTCAGTGTCTGATGTAGTTTGGAAAATGGCGCCTTTGCTTATTAACTCATCTCTAATTTCAACTGCATTTATAAGATTACCATTATGTGCACAGGCAAAACCACCAGCAGCTAAATCCGCAAATAATGGCTGGATATTCTTATCTATAGATTCCCCTTGTGTGGAATATCTAACATGTCCTACAGCATTTTTACCTGGTAGTTGATCAATTACTTCTTTTTTATTAAAGGTGCTTCCGACTAATCCTTGAGCTCTTACACCATTAAAATTTTTTCCATCAAATGTAACAATTCCTGCACCTTCTTTACCTCTGTGTTGAAGTGCATGAAGTCCTAAGGTTGTTAAAACAGCTGCTTCATTAGCATCAAATATTCCAAATACACCACATTCTTCGACGAGTTTATCTTGTTTAATCATTTAGGAAATGAATTACTCCATAATTTATAAATATTATCAATACTAACATTAAAATAATCTTTTATATAAAAATTATCCTTTGTAACCTTACCTATTTTTTTTGAATATATTTTTTGCTCCAAAGCCTTATTGATTATTTTATCGCTGTCTTTATTATCACAGCTCAATACATAACATCCCTGTGATTCCGCAAAGATTTGAAGTTTTGTATTGAAATTAAGTGACTTAAGATCAATATTAACACCGTACAAGTTATCTGGATTGAAACAACTTTCGAACAAAGTAACAATAAGCCCACCTTCGGAAATATCATGGATTGATTTAATATTTATACTTCTATTTAATTTATATATAAAATCATTTATTTTCTTATGCGATTTAAGGTTTATTTGAGGACAATTATTAATATTGTTAAAAGATTTATAGTAGTTTGATATTATTGTAGATCCAAAGTCATTTTTAATTTTACCAATCAAAATTACATCATCACCCTCATTTTTAAAAAACTGATCCCTACAATATTTAATATTGTCTATTAATCCCACCATGCTTATTACTGGCGTAGGCTTTATAGAATCTTTAGAATTTTCGTTATATAAGCTTACATTGCCACTTACTACAGGAGTGTTGAACATTAGAGACGCTTTCGACATACCCTCAATAGATTTTGCAAATTGCCACATAATTTTTTTATTCTCAGGATTTCCAAAATTTAAACAATTTGTAATTGCCAAAGGCTTACCACCAGAAGCTATTATATTTCTTGTAGATTCTGTAACTGCTATTGTAGCGCCCCTTGATGGATTATTATAGCAATAATTTGAGTTACAGTTGGTCGTTAACGATAAAGCCTTTTTGGTCCCTTTAATTCTAATAACCGATGAATCCGATCCAGGTTTTACAATAGTATCTGTTCCAACCATGTGATCATATTGTTCAAATATCCAACTTCTCGAACATATATTTGGATCTGAAATAACCTTTCTCACCAAATTTTTTAATTCAACTTCATTAGTTTTAATTTTTTTGAAATCAATTTTTTTAATCTTTTTAACCCTTGGTTTTTTAACAGGCCTTTTGTACATGGGACAGTCGTCAGTTAATAGTGATACAGGTAGATCAACAACTATTTGCTTCTTATACTTAATCAAAAATCTTTTTTCTTTAATTACTTCTCCAATTTTTTTTGAATCTAATCCCCATTTTTTAAAGATCTTATTAATTTTATTTGAAGATTTATTTTTCAATACTAATAGCATTCTCTCTTGAGATTCGGATAAAAGCATTTCATAGGCATTTATACTTGAATCTCTCTTAGGAACTTGATCTAAATCGAGTAAAATTCCATTACCAGACCTTGATGCCATCTCTGAAGCAGAGGAAGTTAAGCCAGCAGCACCCATATCTTGAATACCAATAATTCCTTTTTCCTTAAATAATTCTAAACATGCCTCTAATAACAGTTTCTCTTTAAATGGGTCTCCAATTTGAACAGTTGGTTTTTCAAGATTTTTATCATCTTCAAATACATCCGACGCCATTATAGCACCTTTGACTCCATCCTTTCCCGTTTTTGCACCTAAATAAAATACTGGATTACCTGGGCCATCAGCTCTACCTTTAAAAATTTTACTTTTGGATGTTATTCCTAAAGCAAAAGCATTAACAAGAGGATTTCCATTATATGAATCATCAAAATATACCTCGCCACCTACTGTAGGAATACCCATACAGTTTCCATAGCCTGCAATACCCGCAACAACTCCGTTAACTAGATTTTTAGTCTTTTTATTCTTCGGATTTCCAAATCTGAGAGAATTCATTAAGGCCACAGGTCTAGCTCCCATAGTAAAAACATCTCTCAATATCCCTCCAACTCCTGTTGCGGCACCTTGATAAGGCTCTATATAGGATGGATGATTATGGCTTTCTATTTTAAATACAGCACATTGATTATTTCCAATATCAATAATTCCAGCATTTTCTCCAGGCCCTTGAATAACATGTTTAGCTTTAGTTGGAAGTTTTTTTAAATAGTATCTAGAACTCTTATAAGAACAATGTTCGGACCACATAGCTGCTATAACACCAATTTCATTTATATTCGGCTCTCTTTTGATTCTAGAGACTATTAATTTATATTCTTTAATTGTTAGTCCATTATCTAATGCGAAAGAAAGATTTTTCATAGGGATAATTTAATAATACATAAATAAGTATATATAATCATCTTTCAAAAAATATAATCAATCTGGTAAAGTAAATGCGATGAGAAAAAAAATTATAGTTGCGATGAGCGGTGGTGTAGATAGCTCAACAACAGCAGCATTGCTTATGGAGCAAGGACATGATGTATCAGGCATAACGATGCAGTTATGGGATTATGCTGATGGCGAGACAGGCTGTTGCTCTCTTAATGATGTGTTTGATGCAAGACAGGCAGCTAATCAGATAGGAATTGAACACCATGTTGTAAACTATAAAGAAGATTTTCAAAAATATGTTGTAACAGATTTTATTGATAAATATTACAATGGTCAAACACCAAATCCATGCATTATGTGCAACGAATATATGAAATTTGATTTTCTCTTAAAAAAATCTCTTGAGCTGGGAGCAGATTATCTTGCTACAGGGCACTATGCAAAAATATCTAAAGAAAATGATGGCAATTATTTTTTAGAAAAAGGGGTAGACAAATTTAAAGACCAGTCATATTTTCTTTTTACACTCGGTAAAAAAGAATTATCAAAACTCTTGTTTCCTTTGGGTGAATTTACCAAATCAAAGGTAAGGGAAATATCTGAGGGTTTTGAATTAACTGTAGCTTCAAAAAAAGAGAGTCAGGATGTATGTTTTATTGCAAAGGATTATAGGAAATTTATTGAAGATAATACAAATATAAATAAACCAAAGATTGGAAATATAAAAAGTATAAATGGTGATATTTTAGGAACCCATAAAGGAATTCATAATTTTACTATAGGCCAAAGAAGGAAGTTAGGTATTGATTCTCTTGGAGCTAAATATGTTGTATCAATTGATTTTAAAGATTCTAGTGTGATAGTTGGTGAGGAAGAGGATCTATATTCTGATAGGTTAATTGCTACTAATTTGAATTGGTCAATTGATAAGAACAAAATTTACAACCTGAATATAAAAGCAAAAGTTAGATATAGAAGCCCCGAAACTCCTGTAAGTATAAAATTTGTTGATGATAATAGAGTTCAGGTTATTTTTAAAACCCCCCAAAGAGCTCTTACTCCTGGTCAAGCTATAGTCTTTTATCTAGGCGATAAAGTCATAGGGGGAGGTTGGATTGATAAAGCAAAATAAATCAGTAAGTTTCATAACCTATGGATGTAAGGTTAATCAGTTTGATACAGATAAAATAATATCTAATCTACCTAATAACTTTAGTGTCATAGATGATATATCAAGTAGTGATATTTGTATCATTAATACATGTACAGTAACAGATAATACTGACAATCAATTTTTTAAGGATTTAAGAAGGATAAAAAGAATAAATCCAAAGATTAAAACTTTGGTAACTGGCTGTTTGGCTCAGACATCTCCAGAAAAACTTAGAGTTATTGATGAAATTGACCTCATAGTTGACAATGCAAATAAATATTTGATACCAAAAGTTATTAAGGAGCCCGATAAATATAATAAAGAAATTATATCGAATATTTTTGATATAAAAGATTTTGATGATAATTATGATGATTTGAAAGAAGATAGATCAAGAGCTTTTCTAAAAGTTCAAGATGGTTGTAATTTTAGGTGTTCATTTTGCATTATTCCATATGCAAGAGGCAAGTCTAGGAGTATGACGCCAAGAAATGTTATCAATAGAATCAATTCTCTACATGAGAAGGGTTTTAATGAAATTGTTCTAACCGGTATTCACCTTTCTAGTTATGGAAAAGATATATCCTCAAGCTTGATTGATTTATTAAGGTTTATTGAAAAAGAAACAGATATTCCTAATGTAAGAATAAGTTCTATAGATCCTGCTGATACAGGTTTTGATCTCATAGGTTTTATTGGGTCGTCAAAAAAGATATGTCCATCCTTCCACATCTCCTTACAGAGCGCAACGAATCAAGTTTTAAAAAATATGAGAAGAAGATATAAAATTGAAGATTTTGACAAATTAATAAGATTTATAAGATTAAATATTCCTGAATCATGTATCGGAACTGATGTAATTGTTGGATTTCCTGAAGAATCTTCTGAAAATTTTAATGAGACGCTAAATTATATAAAAAGTTCTGAATTAAATTATTTACATGTTTTTCCATATTCTGATAGAAAGGGGACGAAAGCATCAATTAGTAAAAATAAAGTAAGTGAAAGTGAAAAGCAAAATAGATCTAAAATTTTAAGAAAAATAAGTCTAGACCTTAAAATAAAATTCGCAAACAACTTCATCGGAAAGGAGCTTGATGGTATTCAAGAAAAAAATAATAAAGTCAGAACCAATAATTATATTGAAGTTTTAGTTGAATCGTCCTCATATTCCGCTGGTGAAATTGCTAAGGTACTTATAACAGATATAAAAAAAGACAAAGCTTACGGCCGAATTATTCATCCTCACTTTCAATAAGTTCTATTCCTAATTCCTCTAATTGTTTTTTCGAAAATACTTTAGATGGTGCTTCAGTTAATAAGCATGATGATTTTTGCGTTTTTGGAAAAGCTATAACATCTCTAATGGAATCAGAATTAGTTAAAAACATAAGCATTCTGTCTAGACCAAGTGCTAAGCCACCATGTGGTGGTGTACCACTTTCAAGTGCATCCAAGAGAAATCCAAAATTATCTTTTGATTCTTTATTAGAAATATTAAGTAGACTTAATATTTCTTCTTGTAATTCTCTTTTGTGTATCCTTAAACTACCTCCACCAAGCTCAATTCCATTAAGAACTATGTCATAAGCACAAGATTTGGAATTTATTAAGTCCTTACCATTTTCACTTTTAGGTAAAGTGAATGGATGATGAACAGAATTCAGATTATCTCCTTCTTTTATAAATAATGGAAAATCTGTAATCCATACGAATTTGAAATCTTTGGAGTCTACCATACCAAGATCTCTACCAAGTTTTAATCTTACAGCAGATAGATATTTGTTAACCTCATTCTCAGTGCCAGCTCCAAAGAACATTATATCCCCAACACTCAAATTTATTTGATTTTTTAAACTTTCTAGCTCTTCATCTGAAAAGAATTTAATTATTGGAGACTGTAAACCATCTTCATTAACTTTTATCCATGCAAGACCTTTTGCTCCATTTTCTTGAGCAAAGATAGTTAGCTCATCTATATCTTTTCTAGATAAGCTAGAATTTTCAACTTTGATACATTTGATTACACCTTTATCTTCAATAACTTGTTTAAAAACTTTGAATTCAGTATTTGAGAAAATGTTAGTTATGTTTTTTAATTCTAATCCAAATCTCATATCTGGCCTGTCATTTCCAAACCTTTCCATTGACTCCTCATATGTGATTCTTTCAAATTGATTATCAAATTTTATATTTAATATTTTATTAAATATTGTTTTAAGTAGATTTTCGGTAAAATCTATAATATCTTCTTCATTAACAAATGACATCTCAAAATCTATCTGGGTAAATTCAGGTTGTCGATCGGCTCTTAGATCCTCATCTCTAAAACATCTTACTATCTGGAAATATCTATCAAATCCTGAAGTCATAAGTACCTGTTTAAGAATTTGTGGAGATTGTGGTAGTGCAAAGAAATGGTTTTGATAAACCCGACTAGGAACCAAGTAATCTCTTGCACCTTCAGGAGTTGATTTGGTTAAATAAGGTGTTTCAATTTCAATAAATTCTTTATCGTTGAAATAATCCCTTGTAATCTGCATCACTTTACTTTTTATTACAAAATTATTATTTATATTTGGCCTTCTTAAATCTAGATATCGATATTTAAGTCTAATATTTTCATCAGTATCAATCTCATCTTCAATTTGGAATGGAATTGGCACACAAGAATTTAGGATTTCTACATTTTCAGCAAGAATTTCAATTTTTCCTGTAGGGATTTTATTGTTTACACTCTCCTCTGATCTTTCTCTAACAACCCCTTCAACTCTAACAACATATTCATTTCTAATTGATTCCATTATCATATGCGCATTATTACAATCAATTGGATCTGATACAATTTGAATAATTCCAGATCTATCTCTTAAATCTATAAAAATTATACCGCCATGATCTCTAATAGTAGAGGCCCAGCCTGTTAATGTGACACGCTGATCTATACTACTTTCATCTATTTTTGCACAATAGGTTGTTCTTGCACTTGTCTTCATGGTTGGAAATAAATCTTAACTTTATTTATTAAACACTACAAGAAAAGAGTGTAATCTATTAATTATGCAAGAATTCAAGTCAGGTACTGTTTCAATTATAGGTAAACCTAATACAGGTAAGTCAACTCTAATAAATCTAATCACTGATAGACGAATCTCAGCGGTTAGTGATAAGCCAAATACTACTAGGAATAAAATTCTTGGTGTATATAACAGAGATAATACGCAAATACTATTTCTTGATACACCAGGATTTCAGAAATCCAAAAAATTTCTAAATAGAATAATGATTCAGTCGTCAATGCAGGCAATAGGTGAAGGAGATATTATACTCCTACTTATAGATGCAACAAAGAAAATTTTACCTGAGGATGATGAGCTGTTTAGAAAAATTGAAGGTAAAAATTCGATTATTGCAATTAACAAAATTGATTTAATAAAAAAAAGTAAAATATTAAATTTAATAAATAAATTAAGTAATGAATATAGTTTCGTAAAAAGCTTTGTTCCAATAAGTGCGCTTGAAAATCAAGGAATTGATCTATTGATCAAAGAATTTATGGAATATCTTCCACATAGTCAAAAATTAATGCCAGATGGAATTTATACTGATCAAGCTGAAAAGTTTTATATTTCTGAAATTATTAGAGAAAAAATTTATATTAATTTATTTAAAGAAGTTCCTTATAGAACTGCTGTTGTAATTGAAGAAATGATTGATAAGAAGAAGATAATTGTAATCCAATCTTATATAGTTGTTGAAAGTTCTCAGCACAAACAAATTATTCTCGGAAAAAAAGGTTCAATGATTAAGAAAATTGGGTTAGAAAGCAGGAAAGATATTCAAGATTTTTTAAATTGTAAAGTGTATTTAGACCTTAGAGTTAAGATTGATAATCAATGGCTCAAAACAAAAGATAAAGCCTTTAATTATTCAAGCATATAAACTATTTACCTTTAAAGCTTGGCGCACGTTTTTCATTAAATGCTTTTCGACCTTCAACGAAATCCTGGCTATTTTGTATTTCAATGATTAATTTTTTTATTAATTCTTGATTTTTTTCATCTAGTGATTGTGATGATTGAAAGGCATTAATAGACTTCTTTATAGTAGCCAATGAAAGGGGTGCATTCTGCGAAATTTTCAAACAAAACTCAATAGCTTCATCAATAATTGAATCTTTATCACAAACAAAATTAGCTATGCCCATTTCCAACGCCTCATCTGAACCAAATTTATCGGCAGTAAGAAAAATCATTTTAGTATTAGATATCCCAACACAATTGATGAAGTTTTTTAAACCATCATAGCTATAAGGAATTCCTAACTTGGCAGGAGGAACACAAAAGATAGCACTCTTTGAGAAGAACCTAAAATCAGAACTAATTGCTATTTCTAATGCACCACCAAATACATGGCCATTAATAGCTGTAATAATTATTTTTTTCGAATTTTTGAAACAATCTGTAATTCTTATAAGCGGATGGTTCTTGTCATTATAGTCTTCTTTAATTGAGCTGATATCATAACCAGATGAAAATATTTTATTATTATTGCTTTTAAGCAGTACGCACCTTATATCTGGATTATCTTCAATTGTTGATAAATAATTGATAATTTCTTCAATCATAGCAGGAGTTATTGCATTCTTTTTTTCAGGATTATCAATTGAAATGGTAGCTATATTGTTTAATACATTAAATTTAACAAAACTTTCCATATTGGTTATATTAGGCTATATTATAATTTTTTAAAAGGATTTATTATGCCAGTATATGAATTTGAATGTAGAACTTGTATGAGAGCCTATAATAAGGAAATAGATAAGCTTGTAAAAAATCTTACGAAAAAATATGCCGAGAAGCTAGCGAAAAAAAATAAAAACTTTAAATATATTGAATTGCTTAACCCTAAAAATGAAAAAACAATCTTTTCAGTTGGCAAAGAAGGTAATAAAGGTATAAGAAGGTTTAGATATAAATTGGACGAAAAAAAATTTTTATATCTGGAAATTGTTGATTTTAAATTCAGTGAACTTTTTTTCGAGGGCGATAAAGTTGAAGATGTTAAATGTCCATGTGATAAAAGTTGTAAAGAAATAGAAAGAGTCTTTTCTCCATTTAAAGCTATTTTTGAAAAAAGGGGTGGTGCAAATGATAGAGCACCAAAGCCTGGAGATCCTTTGCAATGGCATAAAGATTATAAGATTATGAAAGATGAAGAACAAGCTTCAAATTGGGTCGGACAAGATCATCTAAATCAATATTTTGGAAATTCACAACATGATGGATCTTATGGTTCAGAGTAGGTAAAAAAATGCCATTATATGAATTTGAATGTATTACATGTAGGAATCAGATTTTAGATTCACTTAAAGTAATTGAAAAAACTCCGAATCTAAAAACAATCAAATCAGTTTTAAAAAAACATTCTCATATAAAAGCTATAGTCTTAGCTGATCTCATCAAAGAAGAAGAGATTGCTAGTGCTGGTAAATTTTCAGAAAATTTAATAGATATAGATTTATATATTGAAGATGGAAAAAAAATGGTTTTGTTCTCTGTAGATAATTTTAGATTTTCAGAACTTATTTTAGATAAAGAGGATGAGAAAAAAGTTGAATGTAATTGCTGTGAAAAAGGAAAAATTGAAAGAGTAATATCATCATTTTCATATACAAGTGATTTGTCAACCGATCCTCCTAAACCGCCAGGTATGAAAGATTTACCAAAAGAAATTAGAGGAAAAGTTAATCTTGGTGAATATATCGAAGAGAAGGATAGACCACATAACATTAAGGCTGATAACAGGTATAAGCACCAATACCAAGATAAATCTAGGAAAAAAATTCTCTAACTGTAATTTTTTTTTAGAAACTCAATAAACTTTATTAAGATTTCATAATTTTCATCATCTATGTCTTTATAACTACAACCAAATTTTTTTTTAATCAAAACCAGAATATGTGCATAAGGATTTCTTCCTTTAGGATGATAGGGCGAATCCGGTAATTTATCTTTTAAAAAATCACCTGCTTTCGTAATAGCTTCCCAAGCCTTTTTTTTATTTTCATTATTCATCTAAGGTATAGTCTTTTTTCTTTTTTCCAATTCTTTTTTCTAATTCTTGGAAAATATCTTGAATATTAATATCATGAAAGGAAAGAGCTACCATCATGTGATATAGCAAATCGGTAAATTCATAAATTATATTTTCTTTATTCTTGAACTTTGATGCTTCAATTGATTCATCACATTCTTCTTTAATTTTACTCAATATCTTATCAAGACCTTCTTTAAATAAAGATGAAGTGTATGAGTTAATTTCCTTAGTATTACCTTTTCTTTCTTCAATTAATGAAAATACTTGTTCAATCACACCGGTTTTAATTAAAGGTTTTTGTGAAACTTTTTCATCAATATCTGTATGAAAACAAGATATTTTCTTAGTATGGCATGTAGGACCGTCAGGAATTGTGGTAAACAATATGCAATCTTTATCACAATCTATATATATGTTTTTAATTTTCAATACATTCCCTGATTCCTCACCTTTTTTCCATAATTTTTTTCGGCTTCTACTCCAAAAATGAGCATAATTAGTAAATATAGTCTTTTCCAGAGATTCTTGATTAGAAAAGGCAAACATAAGAATATCTCCAGTTGAATAATTTTGAACAATAGTAGGGACTAAGTTCTTTTCATTATATTTTATTTCGTTTATAATTGAATTCATATTTAATCAATATACTACATTATAACGATAAGGAAATTTATATGGCTAGAGTCACAATTGAAGATTGTTTAGAAAAAGTAACTAACCGATTTGAGCTTTCAGTAGCTGCAATGAAAAGAGCAAAATCTATTCATTCAGGTGCTCCTTCACTTTCAAAGGACAAAAACAAACCTGTAGTTTCTGCATTGAGAGAAATTGCAGAGGATAAAGTTGTTGCTGTAAAAAAATCATCTGAATAGAACTTATTTCAAATGAAATTTATAAATTTAGCTAAGGGTTTTTTTAAAGATAATCCTAATCCCAAAAGAATTAATTCTGACCATGGAACTCTTTTTTCTGCAATTGCAATTATTATTTCTGAAAATAATCATGGTGAAGATGAAATGTTCTTTATTAAAAGAGCAAGTAGAGAAAATGACCATTTCTCCGGACATATGGCTTTTCCTGGTGGGGTTAAAGAGGAATATGACAAAGATTTTCTTGATACCGCAATCAGAGAAACCCAAGAAGAAGTAGGTATAGATCTTAATAAAGATGCAGAGTTCCTAGGATGCTTTGATGACTATAGGCCAGTAAACCCTTCAGCCAATAAGTTTTTGGTTTCTCCACATGTTTTTCATTTAAATAATATAGAAGTAGAATTAAAATTAAATCCATATGAAGTTGAAGATACTGTATGGATACCTTTAAAAATCCTTAAGGAAATGTCTCAAAACAGTGCAAGAGAAACATTCAAATATAATAAGAAATATAATGACTATGTTTTTGAATATAATGGCTATAAAATATGGGGAATGACAGGAAAAATTCTATATTATTTTTTAAATAATATTAAATAATATTTTTATTCTTTTACTTTGAATATTATGGTGATAGAATACAAAAATGGGCAGTGTTAATAAAGTAATTATTCTCGGTAGACTAGGTGCTGACCCAGAATTGAAATATACTCAAGATCAAACACCGGTTTCTAACTTTAGTGTTGCAACTTCTGTTAGCTATAAAAATAAAAGTGGCGAAAAAGTAGATAAAACTTCTTGGCATCGATGTGTTGCATGGAGGAAAACAGCAGAAGTTATAAATCAATATTTTAAGAAAGGAAATCAAATCTACATAGAAGGATCCCTAGAATCAAGAAGTTATGAGGATCAAAATGGAGAAAAAAGATTCATTACTGAGGTTTTAGTTAATAATTTCCAATTTGTTGATTCAAAAAGTAGCTCCTCTGAAAATTCGATGGGCGACGATAGTTTTTTGGATGATTTTGAGGTTGGATCTCCAAGCACCGATGATGTTCCTTTTTAGTTAAATGCTAAATAATCTTAACGTTATATTGCTATGTGCAGGAAAAAGCTCCAGAATGGGTCTGAATCTTCCGAAAGTCACTTTAGCTATTAATGGTACCTCAATTGTCGAAAGAACTTTAACTAACATACAAAAATTAAATCCAAAGAGGATAATTGTCGTAGTAGGATACAAAAAAAAATTAGTAATAAACAAAGTTAAGCAATTAGATTATCAGAATATTGAGATTGTTGACCAGAAAAAACAACTAGGTACCGGGGATGCAATAAAACCAGCGCTAATAAAATTAAATAAAAATTCACAGGTATTGATAATGAATGGAGACACTCCTTTTGTTACTCCTAAAACTCTCAAAAAGGCATTAAAAAGTTTCAAATCAAATTCCTCAGATTTTCTTATTACAATATCAAAACTTTCAAATCCTTTTGGGTATGGAAGAATTGTTAAAGATTCTTATAAAAATATTACAAAGATAGTAGAAGAAAAAAATTGTACGCCTGACCAGAGAAAAATAAATGAAGTAAATTCTGGGCTTTATATTTGCAAATCTGAACTTTTGAAAAATTTTATAAAAAAAATTAAAAAGAATACAAATAATGAATATTATTTGACTGATCTTGTTGAAATTTTTTCTAAAAATAATAAAAAGATAACATCAATTATAGAAAAAGATGAAAATGCTTTTTTTAATATAAATAGTTTCGAAGATCTTATAAAGGCAAATCAAATTGATAATAATTATTTCCTTGAAAATTGTTTAAAAAAAAATATTAATATTCATGATCCAAATAGTTTGAGAATATCTACCAATGTTAAATTGAGTTCAAATATATCAATAGGTCCTAATGTCTATATAGATGGAAATTCGGTTATAGAAGAGGGAGTTAATATAGTTGGAAATTGCTATATAAATAATTCTGTAATAGGCAGCAAAACTTTGATAAAGCCTTTTGTGTCTATTTCTGACTCAAAAGTTGGAAAAAATTGTCAGTTAGGTCCATTTTCAAATATCAGACCCCAAACTGAACTGGCAAATAATATTAAGATTGGTAATTTCGTTGAATTAAAAAAAAGTATTATTTCAGATAACTCAAAGATTCCACATTTGTCATATATAGGAGATACCGAAATGGGATCTAATGTAAATATCGGTGCTGGAACTATTACTTGTAATTATGATGGTTTTGATAAACATAAGACAGTAATTGAAGACAGAGTCTTCATTGGTAGCGACACTATGTTGGTTGCGCCAATAAAAATAGAAAAAGGTGCTACAACGGGTGCCGGTAGTGTTATTTCACGCAATTTACCCAAAAATACTTTAGGCATTACAAGGATAAAAGAAAAGATGATACCTAATTGGAAAAGGAAACCAAAGGTAAAAAAATAAATGTGTGGAATATATACATCATTATCAAAAGAAGATATTTCATCTATCGACTTTTTAAACTCTTTAAGTGAACTTGAATACAGAGGATATGATTCAGCTGGAGTTACAATTCTTGATAAAAATAAAAAATATAAATCTTATAAAACACTCTCAAAAATTGATGATTTAAAATTAAAAATATCAAAAGGAGAATCATCAAGTTTAATGATTGGCCATACTCGATGGGCTACCCATGGAAAACCAAACATAAAAAATTGTCATCCTCATATAATTGATAATTTATCACTTGTTCATAATGGTGTGGTTGAGAATTATGATGATTTAAAAAAAAATAAAATTTTCAAAAATGTTCAATTTAAATCAGAGACTGATACAGAAATGATTCTTCGATTAATTCAAATTTTTTATAAATCTAATACCCTTGTTGATGCAATAAAGAAAACCTCTAAATTAATTAAAGGGTCAAATGCATTTGTGTGTTCAAATATAGATAAAGGCAATGATGAGTTAGTAGCTTATAAAAATAATACTCCACTTTACTTTGGCCTTAAAAAAAATGGAGAAAAGGTTTTTTCTTCTGATGTAAATGCAATGTTAGTATCTTTAAAGGGATATTATTATTTAAATAATAACGATATAATTCAAATTACAAAAAAAAATGCAATACTTTACAACGATAAGAAAAAGAAAATAGTTTTAACAAAAATTCCTAATACAAAATTTAAAAAAGCCAAAGTTACTTCAAGTTCTCATACATATTCAGAAATAAAAGAACAAAGAAAAATAATTCCAAACTACCTTAAAAACTTTGAAAAAATTTATAAAGTAGTTAGTAAAATTAAAAAACCTAATGAAATTAATATCATTGGGTGTGGATCTTCATATAATGCGGGATTATTAGCGAAAGCTTTTCTAGAAAAAAACTCAAATATTCCTACATCTGTTTATCGTCCTTCTGAATTTAATTTTTTTTTAAATAACAAAAATAAATTATTTATTTTTATTTCTCAAAGTGGTGAAACTGCAGATATCTGCTCACTAATTGAATCTAAAAAAGAATTTTTTTCAAACTCATTATCATTAGTTAATAATGACGATTCAAGACTGATAAGAGAATCAAGATATAATATTAATCTGAATGTAGGTTTAGAAAGAGGTGTTGCTGCGACTAAAACTTTCTCCTCTCAAATAATGGTCTTAAATATAATATCCAAAATTCTATCTAAAGATAAAAAGAATAATGACTTGTTATTACCATCTACAAATATTCTAAATAAATTATTTTCTCATGAAAAAGAAATCATAAAACTTTCAAAAAAATATTCAAAATTTAGAAACTTGTTTGTACTAGGAAGAAATTATAATTTCCCAATAGCGTGTGAAGCAGCTTTAAAAATAAAAGAAATATCATATATTCATGCAGAAGGAGCTCCATCATCAGAAATCAAACATGGACCGATTGCATTATTTGATAAGAAATTCCCTGTTATTTTTTTAGTATCAAATAAAAAAGAGACAATACATAGTGAGATCTCAAGTTTAAATGAAATCATTTCTAGAACCAATAATGTTTTTCTTATTGCACCAGACACAGTGGTGAAAAAGCTCGATCGAAAAATTTTATCAAAGATTGATTTTATAGCAGTTCCAGATTTTCAGAATGATATGGCTCCAATATTATATTTAATTATTTTACAACTATTCTCATATCATTTAGCAAAATTTAAAAAGTTGCCCATAGATCAGCCTAGAAATCTTGCAAAGGTTGTAACCGTTGAATAAATGTAATATTATTTTTTATAAATATAGAAAAGATTTGCTATAGGTGCTAAAAACCAAACTGTTGATGAAGTCCATAATATCCAACTTTTAGGTAAACCATGACTAATAAAAAATCCTACACACATTACTAATAATAAAATATTCATTACTATTGCAATATTCTTTAAATTCAAAATATCCTCCAAAGTAATTAGATTTTCACATACATAACAAATATAAAACAAATTAAGCTGTTTTTTCTGATAAATATGTTTATTTTTTATCTTTTTCCGAAAAAATTAAATAATTTAGTTGTTAAATTTATTTTTTTTAGTTAGATTCCTTTTAAATTAGTTTAAGGGAGGTTTTTACATGTCAAAATATGTAAATTACTTATTACTTTCCGCAATTATAGCTTGCATGCCACTAGTATCATTCGCTGGAACTAATTTAGCCCCGGATGATCCAGTTGGAATATCTTTCTGGATTATTTCAGTCGCGATGGTAGCCGCTACAGCTTTCTTCTTCCTTGAGTCTTTAAGAGTTCAAGGCAAGTTTAGAACATCTTTAGTTGTAGGTGGTCTTATTTGTTTGGTTGCAGGTGTTCACTATTTCTACATGAGAGAAGTATGGGCAGCTACAGGTAGTTCACCAACTGTCTTTAGATATGTTGATTGGATTGTAACTGTTCCAATGCAAATGATTGAGTTTTATCTCATTCTTGCTGCTGTTACCGCAGTTTCATTAGGTGTCTTTTGGAGACTTTTAATTGGTACTGTTGTAATGGTTGTAGCAGGATATCTTGGAGAAGCTGGCTTTATCGATACAACAATTGGTTTTGTTGTTGGAATGGCTGGTTGGGCTTATATTTTGTATGAAATTTTCTCTGGAGAAGCTAGCGCAAGTGCATCAAAGGCTGCACCTGCAGTTCAATCTGCTTTCAATACAATGAAATGGATTGTTACTATCGGTTGGGCAATTTATCCATTAGGTTATTTCCTTGGATATCTAGCAGGTGGTACTGACGATGCTACTCTTAATATAGTTTACAACGTTGCAGATTTTATAAATAAAATTGGTTTTTGTTTAGCAATTTGGGCTGCTGCTACAACTCAAGCTGATGCTTAAAAATTTATGGGCTTATATTAAAAATAAGCCCATTTATTTTCTATATTCTTATGAGTGATATTAAAACATTAGTTATTGGAGGCGGTTTCGGTGGAATAGCTGCTGCAATCAGGTGCAAGGCATTAGGCCATGATGTCACTTTAATAGACAGACTTCCTGAGCTTGGTGGAAGAGCACAGGTTATTGAAAGTAATGGTTACAAATATGATACAGGTCCAACTGTTATAACTGCACCCTTTTTATTCAAAGAGTTATTTGAACTTTTCAATGAAAATATTGACGATTATATTGAATTCAGACCTTTGGAGCCTTGGTACAGATTTTATTTTCATGATTCAACAACCTTTGATTATTCTTCATCTGTAGAGAAAACAAAAAAAGAAATTTCAAGGTTTTCCAAAGATGATGCAAATGCATACGATGAATTGTTAGAAGAATCAGAGAAAATATTTAATGTCGGATTTACTGATCTTTCTGATAAACCTTTTTTATCTTTTTGGTCAATGATTAAACAAATTCCTCACTTGTTAAAATTAAAAAGTTATAGAAGTGTCTCAGACATGGTCTCAAAACATATTAAAAATCCAAATATTCAATCAGCCTTTTCTATTCATCCTTTGCTAGTGGGTGGCAATCCTTTTACTACCACATCTATTTATTCTTTGATTCATTTTTTAGAGAGAAAGTGGGGTGTATTTTTTTGTATGGGCGGAACAGGAAAGCTTGTAAAAGAGCTTAAGGATTTAATGATTAGAAATGGTATTAATATTATTCTTAATCAAGATATCGTGAGCGTTGAGCATAAAAATCAAATCGCTTTCAGAGCTACAACTTCTAACGGAACACAGTATTGTTTCGATAATTTAGTGTTTAATGGAGATCCACCCTTCTTCTATAAAAACCTTTTACAACCAAAAAATATAAAATTATTGAATCCTATTGTCCCTGATAATCTTCTCAGCTATTCAATGGGACTTTTTGTCCTCTTTATTGGTACTAAAAAGAGATATAATGATATTGCACATCATACAATTTGGCTGACCAAAAGATTTAAAAATCTTTTAAATGATATTTTTGAAAAAAAGATTTTAACCAAAGATTTCTCTCTATATATTCATAGACCTACAGCAACCGACAATTCATTTGCACCCGTTGACTGTGATAGCTTTTATGTTCTGTGTCCTGTTCCTAATTTAAAATCTAATATAAATTGGAGCTCTGAGGGTGAAAAGCTTAAAGACAATATTATTACTGAACTTGAAAAGACCATAATGCCAGATCTTAAAGATAACATTGATGATATTTCTTATATGACACCAGAAAATTTCAAGAATGATTACAAATCAATGTTTGGAGCAGGTTTCTCAATAGCACCAAAGTTTTATCAATCGGCTTGGTTTAGATATCACAATCAAGATTCGAACATTAAAAATATATATTTTTCTGCCGCAGGATCACATCCTGGTGCAGGTATTCCAGGAGTTTTATCTTCAGCTAAGGTAGTTGAAAATATTTTAAAAAGAAAAAATGCAGCTTAATAGTAAAATTAAATGTTTAAAGAAAAATAGTAAGAGTTTTTATTGGGCTTCAAACCTATTAAATAAAAATAAAATAAATGAAATATCAGAATTATATTGTGTCTTAAGGGAGCTTGATGATGTAGCAGATAATAGTGATAATGAAAAAGAAATCTTTGAAGAACTATTAGCATACATACGAAAAGAAAACCAAAATTTAAATGTAAGATTTGAAGCCCATGAAAATTTCTTCAAATCTATAAAAAGTTCCCAAGAAAAGAAAGAAAATTTTCTTAATTTTCTTGATGGACTAATTTATGATCAGCAAGATCATTTAGAAGTTAAAAATAATAGTGAGCTAATCGAATATTGCTATAGAGTAGCTGGCACAGTAGGCATAATGATGTGCCCAATATTGGAAGTTTCTAATAAAGATGCTTATAAATATGCTGCCGATCTTGGTATTGCAATGCAATTAACTAACATATCAAGAGATGTTTATGAAGACGCATGTAACAACAGAAGATATTTACCTTCGAGTTCATGTAATGAAATTAAACCAGAAGAGATAAGAGAAATTTTTAATGATAAAAAATGTGAAAGTTATAAAGAAATAAAAAAATCTATTGAGTCAATTCTTAATATTGCTGATGACTATTATGAAAAAGCTAAAAAAGGATATTCCTATATGCCTTTAAGATCCAGAATATGCATCTCCGTTGCTGCTAATATCTACAGAGAGATTGGTAATGATATTAAAAGAAATAAATGTCATTGGTCTAGTAAAAGATATTTTATACCTATGTATAGAAAACTTTTTATTACTTTAAAAACATTCTTTAATGAATTAATTAGAATATAATTACTAATATAAAATGATTACCAAAAAAAATATATCAGTCTTGGGCGGTGGTTGTGCAGGTTATTCATTAGTCAAACAAATATCAAAAATAAATAAAGTTAAAATTGATTTTTATTTAGGCTCTAATATTAATAAAAATAATTTTTGGGGTTTTTGGAAATTTAATGATTTTGATTTTCCAACGGAATTATTAAGCGGAAAATGGCATAAGTGGAAAATCATAACCAATCGATGTGAAAGCATTTTTGAATCTATCGATCATCCTTATTGCTTAATCTCTAGAGACAAATGGATTAATCATTGCAAAGATGAATTTAATAAATCAAATATAAATTTTTATAATAATGATGTATTTGAAGAAGGTGGAGTCTTAAAAGATGATAACGGTAAGAAAATTAGCTCGGATCTTATTTTTGATTCCCGTTCATTAAGAATAAATGAAAGAACATATGTGCAGCATTTTAAGGGTTTCGTTATAGAATCAGATAAGGAATGCTTTGATGAAAGTACTGCAATATTAATGGATTTTAGATGTGACCAATCCAAAGGAATTCAATTTATATACTTGCTACCATTTTCAAAAAAGATCGCACTTGTTGAACCAACAGTCTATTCATTTGATATTAAAGCTGATAGTTTTTATTTTGATTCAATGAAAAAATATTTAAAGAATAATTATGGATTGGATAATTTTAAATTAATTAGTGAAGAAAAAGGGGCAATACCACTATCTTTTATAAATAATGAAAATACAAACAATAGTATAAATATAGGGATTAGGGGTTTGGCAAATAGGCAATCTTCTGGCTACACGTTTTATTTTATTCAGCAACAAGTTAATAAAATATATTTAGATTTATCTAAGAATAAAAAGCCATCCAATACAGAAATACACTCTAGTTTAATAAATTTTTTAGATAAAATATTTCTTGATGTTCTAAAAACAAATCCTGCGAGAGCTTCAGAAATATTTGATGCATTTGGAAAATCTTTTAATGGTGATGAAATGGCTTTTTTTATGTCTAGTAAGATTAAATATAAATCATTACTAAGAATGATTTTCAATTTGCCGTTTAAAATATTTATGAATTCCTTCTTAAGGTGCTTTTTTAAATGATAGATAAAATTAATACAATATCATTATTAATGATTATTCTAATTGGTCTTCCTCATGGCGCATTGGATGGTGCTGTAAGCCTATGCTTAGAAATAAAGAAAAAAATTAATAAAATTATTTTTCTAATTCTTTATGTGCTTGTAGCTATTATTGTTACTTTATTATGGATATTATTTCCCGAGATAAGCTTAATTCTCTTTCTATTAATAAGCATCTTCCATTTTGGTCTTGGTGACTTTGAATGGTCTAAAGGTTATTCAAAATATTTATTAGCTTATATAAATGGTGGGATAGTAATATTTGGAATAAGTTTATTCAACTATGAGAGTACAGATAATATTTTTAAGTTTTTAGCTAATGATACTGGTGTTGTGTGGTCTTTTATTGAATATGGGACATTTTTATTAATATTCTTGATCCCATGGTTTGTGATTAATATTAGCAATCTTTCTACATTTCAAATTTTAAGGATTTTTATAATATGCTTATTAGTTATTTTTTTACCACCATTACTCTCTTTATCAATTTATTTTTGTTTTATTCATTCATTGAATCATTTTATGAGAATCATACCAGCACTTAAATCCCAAATGTCTTCAACAAAAATAGTCAATCTTTTCATATTATTCACATTTGCAAGCTGGATATTAGGTTATTTAGTGTTTAATTATTTTAGCGGGCAAGTGAATCAAACAGAGCTAATTTATAAAATTGTTTTTATCGGATTAGCCGCCTTAACTGTACCTCATATGCTATTAATTGATTTATATTTTAGACCAAAGAAGGAAATTTAGAATGGATATAACAATTAAAAAAGAAGATCATAATTTATTTATTGTTAAAATTAATAGTAAAAATAATTCAATCCATAGGGTTATATTAAAAGATGATTTACATAACCACTTAACAAAAGGAAAAATTTCAAAAGAAGAATTGATAAAATTAAGTTTTCAATTTTTATTACAAAGAGAATCTAACACATCAATTTTATCATCTTTCGAATTGAAGATGATAAGTAATTATTTTCCAGAATATGAAAAAGAAATTATACTTAAAATAAAGGAGTAGGTTTTGAAAGTTTTAGTAATTGGATCAGGAGGTAGAGAGCATGCAATTTGTTGGGGTCTCTCGCTAAGTAAAAAAGTATCAAAAATATTTTGTGCTCCAGGTAATGCAGGTATAGGAGAGATTGCAGAGAATGTAGATATTGGATCAACGGATATAGAGAACCTTATAGTATTCGTAAAAAGAAATAATATTGATTTTACAATTGTGGGACCCGAACAACCATTATCTCTAGGGATAGTAGATGAATTTAGAAATAATAACCTTCTAGTTTTTGGTCCAACCAAACATGCATCACAACTTGAAGCAAGTAAGGAGTTTTCAAAACTCTTTATGAAAAGGAATAATATTCCAACAGCTTCTTTTAATTCATTTACATCTTATAATGAAGCTGAAAGTTTTTTAAAAGATTCAGATTTACCAATAGTTATTAAAGCTGACGGATTAGCATCAGGAAAAGGAGTCAGAGTTTGTTTTAATAGAGAAGAAGCATTTGAATTTTTAAAAGATGTTATGTTAGATAAAGTTTTTTCTAGCTCTGGAGAAAAAGTTGTTATTGAGAGTTTTTTAGAGGGTGAAGAGGCTTCCTTTTTTGTATTTTCTGATGGAGAAAATATACTATCGCTTGATTCATCACAGGATCACAAAAGACTATTAAATGATGATATGGGTCCTAACACTGGAGGAATGGGGGCATATTCCCCCGCACCAATCATTGATGAAGAAACGAGAAAAAATATAATAAACGAAATTATTACTCCGGTATTCGAAGGCTTTAAAAGAGAAGGACTTGAATATACAGGAATCTTATATGTTGGTTTAATGATCAAAGATAAAAGACCAAGTGTTGTAGAGTTTAATTGTAGGTTTGGGGATCCTGAAACTCAACCATTATTGTATAGAATTGACTCTGATATTTTTGACTTATTCTACATGACAGCAATAGGTAAAATAAATGATTATAAACTCAAATGGAAACCAAAAACTTCTGTTTCTATAGTTTTAGCATCTAAAGGTTATCCTAAAACACCTATAACAGGTGGTGAAATAAAAGATTTAAATAATATTAACCTTTCTGATAGTGAATTTATTTTTCATGCTGGGACTAAATTGGAGGATGGTAAAGTGTTAATTTCTGGTGGCAGAGTTTTAAATGTTACAGCGCTTGGAGATTCTCTTCAAAGCGCTATTGAATTAGCTTATAGATGTGTAGAAAAGATTGATACAACTAATTTTCATTACAGAAGCGATATCGGTAAGAAAGGGCTTTTAAAAAATAGCTAAATTGCTTGACATAGATTAAAAGTGTGGCATATTTCAAGGATTAAAAAACGAGGTATTTATGCCAACAATAAGTCAATTAATTAAAAATCCACGCTCGATTGAAAAGAAAAAGAGTAAATCAAGAGCGATGGAAAAAAACCCTCAAAAGCGTGGAGTTTGTACACGTGTTTATACAACTACTCCTAAAAAGCCAAACTCAGCCTTAAGAAAGGTTGCAAGAATCAGATTAACAAATGGATTTGAGGTAACAGGCTACATACCAGGTGAAGGCCATAAATTACAAGAACATTCAGTTGTCTTAATTAGGGGCGGCAGAGTAAAGGATCTTCCAGGCGTAAGATATCACATAGTTCGTGGTTCTCTCGATACTGCTGGTGTTGATGGGCGAAAACAATCTAGATCTAAGTATGGCACCAAGAGACCAAAGGCTAGTTAATTATGGCAAGAAAAGGACCCATCAAAAAAGCTGAAATAAGTGCTGATACAAAATATAACAATAGAATCGTAGCAAAATTCATAAATGCAATCATGCTCGATGGTAAAAAAAGTGTAGCTGAAACAGTTATTTATGATTCTTTTAAGATTATTGAAGACAAAGCAAAATCCGACCCTGTTGAGGTTTTTGAAGAGGCTATGAAAAATATTCAGCCACCTGTTGAAGTGAGATCAAGAAGAGTTGGAGGTGCTACATATCAGGTACCAGTTGAAGTGAATCCAGCTAGAAAACAATCATTGGCTATTAGATGGATATTGTCAGCAGCTAGAAAAAGGTCTGGTAAAACCATGTCATCAAAATTAGCTGCAGAATTTATGGATGCAAAAGAAAGTAAAGGTGGAGCTTTCAAAAAGAAAGAAGACACAATTAAAATGGCAGAAGCAAACAGAGCTTTTTCGCACTATAGATGGTAGGTTCTAAAAATATGAAAGATTTAAGCAAAGCTAGAAACATTGGGATTGTTGCACATATTGATGCTGGTAAGACAACAACTACAGAGAGAATTCTTTTCTATACTGGTAAAAGCTATAAAATTGGTGAAGTACATGATGGTGCTGCAACAATGGATTGGATGGAACAGGAACGTGAAAGGGGAATAACAATTACATCTGCGACAACTGCTTGTAGTTGGGATGATCATGATATTAATATAATTGATACACCTGGCCACGTTGACTTTACCATCGAAGTTGAAAGATCTTTAAAAGTTCTTGATGGTGCATGTGTGGTTTTTGATAGCGTAGGTGGTGTAGAACCACAGTCAGAAACTGTATGGAGACAAGCAGATAGATATAAAGTTCCTAGAATGTGCTTTGTTAACAAAATGGATAGGACGGGCGCTAATTTCCAAAGAACTGTAGATCAAATTAAAGATAGGCTTGGTTCTAATCCAGTAAGATTGCATATTCCTTATTTTAAAAATGATCTGTTCGATGGAATTGTTGATCTAATAGAGATGAAATTAGCTGTTTGGGATGGCGAGTCACTTGGAGCTAAATTCGAGTTAATCGATATTCCTGAAGAAATAAAAGAAGAAGCTTCTTTAGCAAGAGATAATATGCTGGAATTACTATCAGATAACGACGAATCAATAATGGAGGATTATTTAGAAGGTAAAGAGATTGCTAGAGAAAGAATAATTAATGCGATACGAACCCAAACTATTGATTTAAATATTGTCCCCGTACTTTGTGGCTCGGCTTTTAAAAACAAAGGTGTTCAATTACTTCTTGATGCAGTTGTGAGATATTTGCCATCACCTCTAGACATTCCTGCAATTCAAGGTGTATCTCCTGATGATGAAACTGAGGTTATGGAAAGGAAAGCTGATGATAAGGAACCTCTTTCTGCTTTAGCTTTCAAAATTATGACTGATCCTTTTGTAGGAACAATAACTTATATTAGAGTTTATTCTGGTGTTCTGAATTCTGGCACATCAGTTTTTAATCCTTTGAAGAATTCATCTGAAAGAATAGGAAGATTATTAAAAATGCATGCTGATAAAAGAGAAGAAATATCTTCAGTTGGTGCGGGAGACATTGCCGCTGCTGTTGGATTAAAAGATACATATACAGGTGAAACTCTTTGTGATAAGGGAAACCCAGTTATTTTAGAAAGCTTAAATTTCCCTGACCCTGTTATTTCTGTAGCAATTGAACCTGAAACAAAAGCGGATCAAGAGAAGCTTGGTATGGCGCTAAATAAATTATCAATCGAAGATCCTTCATTTAAAGTTAAAGTTGACCATGAAACTAATCAGACAATTATTTCTGGTATGGGAGAATTACATTTAGAAATTATTGTCGATAGATTAAAAAGAGAATTCAACGTTGAGGCTAAAGTTGGCGCTCCACAGGTTGCTTATCGAGAAACCATAAGAGGATCAAGTGAGGCTGAGCAAAAATATATCAAGCAAACTGGTGGTAAAGGTCAGTACGGTCACGTAAAAATTAGAATTGAACCTCTTGATACTGGTGGAGGTTTTGAATTTGTTAATGAAATTAAAGGTGGTGCTATTCCTAGAGAGTTTATACCTGCTGTTGAAAAAGGTATTCAAGAAGCAATGAATAGTGGAGTAGTAGCAGGATATGAAGTTGTTGATGTAAAAGTAACACTCTATGATGGATCTTTCCATGATGTTGATTCTTCAGAAATGGCTTTTAAAATTGCAGGATCACTTGCTTTTAAAGATGCAGTTAAAAAAGCTGGCGCGGTTGTTCTTGAGCCAATGATGAAGGTTGAATGTGTATGCCCTGAAGATTTTATGGGGACTGTGATTGGTGATTTAAGCTCAAGAAGGGGTAAAGTCCAAGGTACTGAACTTAGAGGTGAATTACAGGGTGTTCAGTGTGAAGTTCCATTATCTGAGATGTTCGGATATGCCACAGATGTTAGGTCCTTGACAGAAGGACGTGCAACATTTACAATGGAGTTTTCAACTTATGCTGATGTACCAGCAAATATATACGAACAGTTGAAATTAAAAGAAGCATAATTTTTGTTTTTTAGGAGGGACATCTAAATGTCTAAAGAAAAATTTGAGAGAAATAAGCCTCACTGTAATATTGGAACCATAGGCCATGTTGACCATGGTAAAACAACTCTAACCGCGGCTATTACTATGACTTTATCTAAAGCTGGTGGTGGAGAATCTATGTCTTATGAAGATATTGATAACGCTCCTGAAGAAAAAGAAAGAGGTATCACTATCAACACTGCTCACGTTGAATATGAAACAGATACTCGTCATTATGCTCATGTTGATTGCCCTGGACACGCTGACTATGTTAAAAACATGATAACTGGTGCAGCTCAAATGGATGGAGCTATTTTAGTTGTTAGTGCTACTGATGGTCCGATGCCTCAAACAAGGGAACACATTCTTCTTGCAAGACAAGTTGGTGTTCCTAGACTTGTAATATTCTTAAATAAAGTTGATCAGCTTGGTGGAGATAAAGAACTTGTTGAACTTGTTGAGTTAGAGGTTAGAGAACTTTTAAATGAGTATGGATTTGAAGGAGATGATACTCCAATTGTATCAGGTTCTGCTTTAGCAGCTGTTGAAAATAGCGATCCCGAAACAGGCGAAAAGGCAATATTAGAATTAATGTCAAAAGTTGATGAATGGATACCACAGCCTACAAGAGATGTCGATAAACCCTTTTCTCTTGCAATTGAAGATGTTTTTTCAATTTCAGGAAGAGGTACAGTTGTTACCGGTAGAGTTGAGCAAGGTAAACTGAATGTAGGGGATAAGATAGAAGTTGTAGGAATTAAAGATACTCAAGAAACTACTGCTACAGGTATAGAAATGTTTAGAAAACTTCTAGACTATGCAGAAGCTGGTGATAATGTAGGTGTTTTATTAAGAGGTATTGAAAAAGATCAAGTTGAGAGAGGGCAAGTTTTATGTGCTCCCGGTTCAATCAAGCCACACCAAAAATTTGAAGCTGAAGTATATGTTTTGAAGAAGGAAGAAGGTGGCAGACACACTCCTTTCTTCAAAGGTTACAGACCTCAATTCTATTTTAGAACTACAGATGTAACTGGCTCAATTGAGCTTGGTGAAAATGTAGAGATGGTAATGCCTGGAGATAATACAAAAATGAATGTAGAACTTATCTGCCCTGTTGCTATGGCAGATGGATTAAAATTTTCTATCCGTGAAGGGGGTAGAACAGTTGGAGCAGGTGTTATCAGTAAGATAACCGAGTAATAAAATATGGAAACCGCACCAAAAGTAAGAATAAAGCTTAAATCTTTTGATCATAAGCTTTTAGATAAATCGACTTTTGATATTGTTGATACGGTTAAAAGAACCGGGGCTAAGGTTGCAGGTCCAATTCCGTTACCAACGGACATTTCAAGAACATGTGTTTTAAGAGCGCCTCATGTTTATAAGGACTCTAGAGAACATTTCGAAATGAGGACCCACAAACGTCTTGTAGATATTCTTGAACCTACTCAACAAACTATTGATTCGTTGATGAAGCTTGATTTGGCTTCTGGTGTAGAAGTAGAGATTAAACTGCAAGGTGTGTAAATGTCAGAAGAAAATGTTGAAACCGAAGAATTAGTTCAAACTGAATCCCAAGATTCTATTGATAATGATCAAAATGATGAAGTTGATTCTAAAAATATAGAAAAATCTATAAGATTAAGTGGTTTAATGGGAACAAAATTAGGAATGACTCATTCAATTATGGATGATGGAAGAGTTATACCTACAACCCTTGTTCAACTAGGTCCTTGCTATGCTCTAGAAAAAAGTTTAAAAAGTAAAAAAACCTCATTAAAAGTAGGTTATTTAGATATAAAACCTACATCATTAAATAAACCAAAACTTTCTTATTTTTCTAAGTTAAAAGTTAAGCCAGTAAAATATATTAAAGAATTTGACCTCTTGGAGGATGTTGAAATACAACCTGGTACGGAGATTAAGGCTGATATTTTTAAAGAAGGTGATAAAACAGATGTCACATCTAACTCAAAAGGTAAAGGTTTCGCAGGTGTAATTAAAAGACATAATTTTGCAGGATTACGACATACTCATGGTACACCTCAGAATCAAAGATCTGGTGGTTCGATAGGAGCATGTGCATATCCTGGCAGAGTATGGAAAGGGCAAAAGATGGCTGGTAGATATGGTGGCAAGAAATCAACAATTCAAGGATTAGAAGTTTTAAAAGTAGATCTTGAAAAGAATTTAATATTTATTAAAGGTTCAATACCTGGTTCAAATGGATCATTGGTATATGTAAACCACACAAGGAAAGGTAATGGACTTACAAATAATTAATTTAGATAATAAAAATATTGGAAAACATTCAATTGATATCAACGATAATGTTGAAATCAATAAATTTGCGATAAGTCAAGTTGTAAAATGGCAATTGGCTAAAAAAAGAGCCGGAACCGCTGCTACCAAAAATAGAGCTCTTGTTCAAGGTAGTGGCAAGAAACCATTTAAACAAAAAGGGACTGGTAATGCTAGAGCTGGAACAAGAACATCACCGATATGGAGAGGCGGAGGTGTAATTTTTGGCCCAAGCCCTAAGGATTGGTCCTTTACAATTCCAAAAAAAATTAAAAAATTAGCTTTGCAAAATGCTTTACTTTATAAAATAAATCAAAAAAGTATTTATTTGGTTGACTCATTCGAATTAGAGGACAATAAAACAAAAAATCTTTCTTCAAAACTTAAAAATATGGATCTTGGAAAGAAGATTTTAATTGTAAATCATGGAGAGAATATTAATCTTGAGCTATCATCACGTAACTTATCCAACGTTAAAGTTATTCATCCTGATGGTTTAAACGTTTACGATATATTAAATTTTAATTCTATTTTAATCCATAAAGATTCTATAGATAAAATTTTGTCGAGGGTTAAATAAATGAAAAAGTATATTTCTGATATTTTGATAAAACCATTAATGACAGAAAAATCAGCATCACTTAATCAGTCACAATGTTATGTTTTTGAAGTCGCATCATCATCTACTAAAAATGAAATTCGTGATGCTATTCAAAAGTTTTTTAACGTAAAAGTTAAAGATATCAGGACTTCAACAAAGCCTGGAAAAATAGTAAAAAAAGGCGGGAAAGCGGTAGGTAAAAGGTCTAAGCAGAAAAAAGCCTTTATAACTTTAAAAGAGGGGTCAATAGAGTTTATCCAAGGAGTCTAATATGCCAATTCAAAAATATAAACCTACTAGTCCTGGAAGACGCTTTATGACATCAGCTGATTTCGATGAAATCACTACTAATGTTCCTTACAAGCCATTAGTTAAATCTGTTCATAAAAAGAAAGGTAGAAATAATAATGGACGTATTACTTCTAAAAGTAGGGGTGGTGGAGCAAAAAAATTATACAGGATTATCGATTTCAAAAGAGATAAATTTGATATACAAGGTACCGTTAAAACGATTGAATATGACCCAAACAGGTCATCACGAATAGCCTTAATCAATTATTCCGATGGTGAAAAAAGATATATATTAGCTCCTTTAAATTTGAAAGTGGGTTCAAAAATAATATCATCTGAAAAAACTGAAATAGTAAATGGTAATTCGTTGTTATTGAAAAACATACCTGAAGGGACACTCGTACATAATATTGAAATGTCACCAAAGGGTGGAGGAAAAATAGCAAGATCAGCAGGAGCATATGCAACAGTTCTTGGAACAGAAAATAATTTAACTCAAATTAAATTAGCATCTGGTGAAACAAGAAAACTACTTTCTGATTGTAGAGCAACTATAGGAAAACTTGGAAACGAAAAGCATAATCAGATTGTAATTGGTAAGGCTGGCCGTAAAAGATACTTAGGAAGAAGGCCTATTGTAAGAGGTGTAGCTATGAATCCCGTAGATCATCCTCATGGTGGTGGTGAAGGTAAAGCAGCGCGAGGCAATCCACATCCTGTTTCAAAATGGGGTTGGATAACAATTGGTAAGAAAACAAGAAATAATCCTAAATCAGACAAACTTATTGTAAAAAGAAGAAGAATTGGATATGGGATGGATAAGAGGTAATTAATATATGGGTAGATCAATTAAAAAAGGACCTTTCGTCGATGAAAAACTTATGAAAAAAGTTTTGAAGGCAAAAGCAGAGGATAGTCAAAAGATAATTAAAACCTGGTCAAGAAGATCTATGATTGTTCCTGACATGATTGGATTAACTTTTGCAGTTTATAATGGAAAGAAATTTGTACCTGTTTACATAACAGAATATATGCTTGGGCATAAACTTGGAGAATTTTCTCCAACCAGAACATTTGTATCACACGCTGGTGGCGATAAAAAATCTAAGGTGGGCAGATAATGATTTCTAAAGCTATCAATAAGTATGTTAGAAGAACGCCTAGAAAGGTTAATACTGTTTTAGATATTATTAGAGGAAAAAATGTCGATTACGCCTTCATGTTATTAAAGAATGTAAACAAGGGAGCTAAAGATGAAGTTTCTAAAACATTAAAATCAGCAGTTTCTAATGCTTATGAAAAGGGATATACAGATACTGCTAAGATTTCTGTGTCTGAGGCTTATAGCACTGAGGGTCCAATATTTAAAAGATACAAAGCAAGGGCTATGGGAAGAGCAACAAAGAGATATAAAAGAACTAGTCATATAACTATAATTCTTAAGGAGGATGCTATCTAATGGGTCAAAAAGTAAATCCTATATCGCTTAGAATTGGCATAACTAGAAACTGGAATTCTAATTGGTTTGTAGCTAATAAGATAAAGTATAAAGAATTTCTTCATGAAGATTTAAAAGTAAGAAATTATGTAAAGAAAAAATTCTTTCAATCTGGTATATCCAAACTAGAGATAGAGAGATCTTCCGATGAAAAAATCAGACTAGTGGTTTATTGTTCAAAGCCTGGTCTTTTGATAGGAAGAAAGGGTGTAGACATTGAGAATCTGAGAAAAGATTTAAATAAAATGGTAGGTAAAGAAATATTTATTGATATACGAGAGGTCAAGAGACCGGAAATAGACTCACAATTAGTAGCTGAAAACATAGCATTACAACTTGAAAGAAGAGTTGCCTATAGAAGAGCTATGAAAAGAAGTATGTCTTCTGCTTTACGTCTTGGAGCAATAGGTATAAAGGTAATGGTCTCAGGAAGGTTGGGTGGTGCAGAAATTGCACGAAGTGAATGGTATCGTGAAGGTCGTGTCCCATTAAGTACTCTTAGAGCCGATATAGATTATGGTTTTGCAGAAGCTTTAACTACTTATGGAATAATTGGCATCAAAGTTTGGATATTTAAAGGTGAAGTTATTAAAAGAAAGGAAAAAAATAAGGGAGTAGATAATGCTGCAGCCTAAAAAAAGTAAACATAGAAAAATCCATAAAGGAAGAGTTAGAGGCGTTGCAACTAAAGGTAATAAAGTTTCTTTTGGAGAATATGGTCTTCAATCTTTAGATTTTTCCAGAATCACTGGTAGACAGATCGAAGCAGCGAGGATTGCTATCACAAGAAAAGTAAAAAGGGGTGCAAAACTTTGGATAAGGATTTTTCCTCACAAGCCTGTTTCAAAAAAACCTGCAGAAGTACGAATGGGTAAGGGTAAAGGTGATATAGATAGATATGTTGCTCCTATTAAGAAAGGAACTATGTTGTATGAAATTGCTGGAGTTGATGAAGAACTAGCACGTGAGGCTCTAAGATTAGCATCTGCTAAACTCCCAGTGAGAACTAGAATAGTAGTTAGGACACGAGGATTATTGATATAATGGATATGCAAGAAATAAAAAAGTTAGATACAGAAGAGATTGAAAATAAAATAAAAGAATTAAAGGATTCGATCTTTAAGAATAAAATTGCAAAATTAAATCAAGGTGATTTTGATACTAACTCCTTTATAAAAATTAGGAAAGATATTGCTAGATGCATGACAGAATTAAATATAAGAAAAAGGGAGGATAACTAATGTCTAGAGGCAGAATGAGAGAAGTAAAAGGTACAGTAATCAAAAATTCTTCTGATAAGACCATAATGGTTCAGACAGAGACTTCCTCGAAAAATAGAATTTATAATAAAATTGTGGTTATGAAGAAGAAGTTTCATGTGCATGATGAAAAGAATGAGGCTAAGGTTGGAGATCAAATAAGAGCAATTGAGACAAAGCCTATAAGTAAAAGTAAGAGATGGAAACTCGTAGAAATTGTTAGCAAAGGAGAAGTCTTATGATTCAAACAGAAACTCAGTTAGTTTCAGCTGACAATTCTGGAGCAAAACAGCTTAATGTAATAAATCTTAAAGGCGGATCTTTTAGAAGGTATGCCAGAATTGGTGATATTGTAACAGTTTCAATTAGAGCAGCTATTCCAAATTCAAAAGTTGAAAAAGGTAAGATTTTCCAAGCCGTAATAGTAAGAACTAAAAAAGAATTGAGAAGACCTGACGGTTCTTATATAAGATTCGATGATAATGCTGCTGTACTGATTAATAAAGAAAAGCAGCCAGTTGGCACAAGAATATTTGGTCCTGTAGCCAGAGAGCTTAGAAATAAAGGTTTCATGAAAATTGTTTCATTAGCTCCGGAGGTTCTATAAGATGGCAAAGACATCCAGACCAAAAAAAGGCGAAGAGGTTAAGATTATTGCTGGTAAATATAAAGGACAGGTTGGGAAAGTTTTAACTGTTTTTCCTAAAGATAATAAAGTAATTATAGAAAATATTAATGTTGCAAAAAGGCATCAAAAACCTAATCAACAAAATCAATCAGGTGGTATTGTGAATAAAGAAAAGCCGATTCACATATCTAATGTAAAGGTAGTAGGAAATGGATAATATCAAGACAGTGTATGACAATTCAGTGCAAGATTTATTAAATTCAATAAATTTATCTAATAAGATGCAAGCACCTAAAATAGTTAAAGTTTCATTAAATATGGGACTAGGTAAAATGTCTGATGCTGGTAAAGATGGAAAATTGATAGAAGAAGCTGTGAATGAATTATCAAGAATTGCTAATCAAAAAGCTGTTGCCACTAAAGCAAAGAAATCTGAGGCTGGATTCAAGCTAAGAGAAGGTTCCTCTATTGGTGCAAGGGTTACGTTAAGAGGCAATAAAATGTATGAATTTCTAATGAAATTACTTCATCTTGCATTACCTAGAGTAAGAGATTTTAGAGGCATATCAAGAAAAGCATTCGATAAAAGAGGAAATTATAATTTAGGTATTCAAGATCATTTAATATTTCCTGAAATTGATCCTACAAAGACATCAAGAAGTAAGGGTCTTAATATAACTATTGTAACAACTGCACAAAACGACGATGGCGCATTAATTTTAATGGAGAAGTTAGGTTTTCCTTTTAAGAAAAAATAGGTGGTATATATATGGCAAAAAAATCAATGATTGTTAAAGCAAATAAAAAACAAAAATTTAAAGTTAGGGAATATAATAGATGCCCAATTACTGGTAGACCTAGAGGGTTTATTAGAAAATATGGTATGAGTAGAAATGCATTTAGAAAGCTAGCAAGTGAAGGATTAATACCTGGCGTAAAAAAGGCTAGTTGGTAGAGAGGAAAATATGATAGTAGATCCAATTTCAGATATGTTAACAAGAATTAGAAATGCTGTTTCCAGAAAGCACAAGCATGTGTTAATTCCATCTTCAAAATTTAAAGTAGAAATTGCTAAAATTTTACAATCAGAAGGTTTTATCAACTCTTTTGAAATTATTAAAATTAGTAATTTTGATAATATAAAAATCGATTTAAAATATGATTCAAGAAAAATTTCCGTAATAAAGAAAATAAAAAGAATAAGCAAGCCTGGATTGAGAGTTTATGTTAATAAAAATGAGATACCAAGGATCTCTGGCGGACTTGGTACTTCAATAATATCGACATCTAAAGGTGTTATGACTGGAAATAAGGCCAGAGAAATTGGTGTAGGAGGAGAGATTCTCTGTAGTATTCTCTAATAAAATATGTCTAGAATTGGAAATAAAGAAATTTTATTAAATAAAGAAATTAAACTGACCTTCAATGAAGGAGTATTGACCGTTAAAGGTCCAAAAGGAGAACTCAACAGATCAATCCCAACTGAAGTTCAGCTAGACATTAGTGATGAAAAAATTCTTGTCAAAAGATCCTCAGAGGTTAATAAAGTCAAAGCACTTCATGGGTTAACAAGATCATTAATCAATAATATGGTTATTGGAGTCACAAATGGATTTGAAAAAGCTCTTGAAATTAAGGGTACAGGATATAAGTGTGATATTAAATCTAAAACTGAACTAGTTTTAAATTTAGGATATTCAAATCCAATTAATTTTTCATTGCCTGATGGAATTGAGGCTGAAACTGAAAATAAAGGAACACTTTTAAAAATTAAAGGAATTAACAAAGAGGTAGTTGGTGAGATTGCTGCAAGAATAAGAAAGCTTAGAAAACCTGAAAGATATAAAGGTAAAGGTGTTAGATATCAAGGAGAATATGTTAAGCTCAAAGCAGGTAAATCAGCAGGTGGAAAGGGTGAATAATTATGATTAACCAGATAGAGAAAAATAAATTAAGAATTAAAAGACATTTTAGAAATAGAAAAAATATTTTTGGTACAGCAGAAATACCTAGATTATATGTATTCAGGTCTCTAAAAAATTATTATGTAAGTATAGTCGATGATACAAAAGGTATTACATTAGCTTCAGCTAAAATAGCAAGGAAAGAATCATCAGAGAAATTAGCTGAAATTTTAGCAGAAAAAGTAATTAAAATTGGCATAAATAAAGTTATTTTTGATAAGAGTGGTTATAAATATCATGGCAGACTTAAACAATTTGCTGATAGTCTAAGAGAAAGAGGAATTAGTTTTTAGGAGAAATATATTGAGTTCAAATCAAGATAAAGAATTTATTGAAAAAATTATCCATATCAGAAGAGTTGCGAAAGTTACTAAAGGCGGAAAGAATTTCCATTTTACTGCTTTAGTCGTTATTGGAAACATGAAGGGAAAAGTAGGCTCTGGCCTTGGTAAATCTAATGAAGTTCCTGATGCGATAAGGAAAGCAATTGAAAAAGCCAAGAAGAATCTAATTGAAGTTGGTATGAATGGAAGGACTATTACACATGAGGTTTATGCTAAGTCCTTATCTTCTCAAGTAATGATAAGACCTGCGGGTTCAGGTACTGGAGTTATAGCTGGTGCAGCAGTTAGATCTGTATTAGAATTAGCGGGAATAAAAGATGTTCTTACTAAATCATTGGGATCTAGAAATCCTATCAATGTAGTAAATGCCACAATGGAATGTTTAAGATCCTTAAGTGAACCTGCTGATACAGCTCAAAGTCGTGGAAAAGAATCAAATGAATTAGATCTCCCTAAACAATATTATAAAAATAAAGCAGAAGGTGAAGCTAATGCTTAATGAACTTAAAAAAACTACAATAACTGGCAAAACTCGAGTTGGAAGAGGACCTGGCTCTAAAGGTAAAACAGCTGGGAGAGGACATAAAGGTCAAAATTCAAGATCTGGTGGTGGAGTTCCTATTTTATTCGAAGGTGGACAATCAAGCTTTGTTTTAAGGACTCCTAAAAGAGGGTTTAAAAATTATAATAGGATAGAATTCGACGTAATTAATGTAGGTCAATTAGATAAAATTGATACTAATGATGAAATAAATAAAGATTTTTTAATAAAGATTGGGAAGATTAACGGAAAGAACCCACTTAAAATATTAGGCCAGGGTGATATTTCCAAGAAAATTTCTATTAAAGCAGATGCTTTTTCCAAAACTGCAGAAAGCAAAATTAAATCAGCTGGCGGTTCTATTATTAAAGTATGAGTTCAGTCGATTCACTTCCAAAGCTACCAGAGCTAAATAAAAGAATTTTATTCACACTTTTTATTTTAGTTGTTTATAGATTAGGAGTATTTGTTCCAATACCTGGAGTTGACTCAGCCGAGATTTTAAAAATTTTTTCAAATCAGGGTAAATCTTTTTTTGATATAATTAATTTATTTTCAGGAGGAGCATTTGAACGAGCATCTATATTCGCATTAGGTGTTATGCCATATATTACTTCTTCAATTGTTATGTCATTAGTTGTAAAGACAGTACCTAAATTAGAAGAATTAAATAAAGAGAGTTCAGGAAAAAAAAGAATTGCCCAATATTCAAGATATTTAACTATAGTAATATGCTTTTTTCAGGCCTCTCTTTTAGTTACTGCATTACAAACAGGTTTAGGAACTGGTGTAGATATTGTTTTTGATCCTGGATTAAGTTTCTATTTGTTAACCGTTTTTACTTTAACTGCAGGAACCTTCTTTGTTATGTGGTTAGGAGAACAAATAACTAATTTTGGAATTGGTAATGGTTTATCTTTGATAATTGCTGCATCTATTATTACAGGTGCACCATCAGCTATAGGTAAATTATTTAATTTTGTTTCTACTGGTGATTTAAATATATTGACAATAATTTTATACATAATAATTATGCTTGGAATTTTATATTCTGTAGTTTTTGTTGAAAGATCTTTCAGAAAAATACCAGTTCAATATCCGCAAAAGACTCAAGGAAGGAAAGTTTCAATGGCTCAATCCTCACATTTACCACTTAAAATTAATCCAGCCGGAGTTATTCCTCCAATATTTGCTTCATCAATATTGCTTTTACCTTTAACAATTTTTAATTATGTCGATAGTCCTACACTTAACCAACTTTCGGCTTCTTTTTTAAACAATGGTTTTATTTATAATGGTGTTTTTGCATTATTGGTTATATTTTTTACTTTCTTTTATACAGGTATGGTTATAAATCCATCAGAACTATCTGAAAATCTTAAAAAAAATGGTGCTTTTATTCCAGGTATTAGACCTGGTGGAAACACAACAGACTATATTAAAGGTGTTATGGCAAAGCTTACTGTGATAGGAGCATTGTACCTAGCTCTAGTTTGTACAATTCCAGCAATTCTTAATGCTAAACCTTTCAGCTTGCCATTCTTCTTTGGTGGTACATCACTACTAATTGTTATAGGTGTAACTTTAGATTTTATTCAACAAATTCAGTCTTTTTTAATATCTGATAATTATGATAATTATGGAAATAAAAAAAGGAAAAAAGAACCAAAAAGGTTCAATATGAGGTGATTTTATGATTCTAATTTTATTTGGCCCTCCAGGAGCAGGTAAGGGTACTCAAGCAGATTATTTAAAGGAGAAATTTAATTTATTACATTTATCTACTGGTGACATTCTTAGGGAGGAAGTTTCAAATAATACTGAGCTAGGTGTGCAAGCCAAAAAATTTATGGATTCAGGCGAATTAGTGACTGATGAATTAATAATCGGAATGATAAAAAATAAAATAGAGTCAACTGTCAATGTTGAGGGTTTTCTGTTTGATGGTTTTCCAAGAACTATATCGCAAGCAGAAGCATTAGATCAAATGCTTGATTCTAGTAATAAGTCAATTGATAAAGTTATTTCTTTAGAAGTAGATGATAAAACACTAATAGAGAGACTTTTGGCACGAGGAAGAAGTGATGATAATGAGGAGACAATCAAGAATAGGCTGGAAGTATATAAGAACCAAACATTACCTATCAAAGACTATTATCATAGTAAAAATCAATTAGTTGAGATAAAAGGAGACAGCTCTATAGAAGAGGTTAGTTCAGAAATAGAGAAATCCTTATAAAAATGTCTGTAAAAATTAAAAATAAATCAGAAATAAGTAAAATGAGTGAATGCGGTAAAATCATTGCTGAAGTAAGAGAATTGATTATCAAAAACATTGAACCTGGAATATCAACTTGGGAACTTGATAAGTTAGCTGAAGAATACACTGTTTCGAAAGGTTTTGTCCCAGCATTCAAAGGTTATCAGAATTTTCCATCATCAATATGCGCCTCTATTAATGACGAAGTAGTTCATGGATTACCCTCAAAAAATAAAGTGTTAAAAAATGGAGATATTATTGGAATAGACTTTGGAGTCTTTGATGGAACATTTTATGCTGATTCTGCTTTTACTTTTGCCGTTGGCAATGTAGATGAGGAAGTGACTAAACTTCTTCATGTTACCAAAAGTTCATTAGAAAAAGGAATAGACAAAGCGGTGGTTGGAAATAAGATTTATGATATTTCTAAAGCTATTCAGGATTATATAGAATCATATGGATTCTCTGTAGTAAGGACTTACGTCGGACATGGAATAGGCAGAAATTTACACGAGGAGCCTCATGTCCCAAATTTTATATTAAGTAAAAAAGATAGATCATCTTCAATTAAATTAAAGGAGGGAATGGTTTTAGCGATTGAGCCAATGGTAAATACCGGTGATTATGAAGTTGAGTTAAGTGATGATAAGTGGACCGTCAAAACTAAAGATGGAAGCTTATCTGCACATTTTGAGCATACTGTGGCTATTACCAAGGACGGACCAAAAATCCTAACAAATTAAATTATGGCAAAAGAAGAAAGAGTAGAACTTGAAGGGTCGATTTTAGAGGCATTGCCAAATGCAATGTTTAAAGTAGAGCTTGAAAATGGACATCAAATATTGGCATATGTTTCAGGCAAAATGAGGACGCATTTTATCAGAATTCTTCCTGGAGATAAGGTAAAAGTTGAAGTATCCCCTTATGATTTGACAAAAGGAAGAATAACATATAGATTGAAATGACATTATCGTATATAATATAACGCTTTAACGGAGTTTTTATGCCTAGAATTGCTGGAGTAGACATACCTGAGAATAAAAGAGTTTTGATATCCTTAACTTATATTTATGGTATTGGAAAAAAAATTTCTCAAGATATTCTTGAGAAAGCAAATATTGACTCTTCAATTAAAACATCTCAATTGACAGATGATGATGTTGCAAGAATAAGGCAACTTATTGAAAATGATTATCTTGTAGAAGGCGAATTAAGAGTAGAAGTTCAAAATAATATAAAAAGATTACAAGAAATAGTTTCTTATCGAGGTATTAGACATAGAAAAAAATTGCCCTGTAGAGGACAGAGAACCAAGTCAAATGCTAGAACCAGACGAGGGAAGAAAGGGCTTGCAATTGCTAAGAAGAAACAAGCGGGATTAAAATAGGAGTTTTTCTAATTTGAAAAAAAATAAAAAAAACAAAAAATCAAAAAAGTTTGTTGAAAGCGGTAAAGCACACATACAAGCAACTTTTAATAATACAATTGTCACTATAACTGATGATGATGGCAATGTATTATCTTGGGCTGCAGGTGGGAAAGAAGGCTTTAAAGGAACTAGAAAAGGAACTCCATTCGCTGCTCAATTGGCCGCAGAAGATGCCGCTAAAAAAGCAGCAGAATTTGGAATGAAAACTATTGCTGTTTATGTAAAGGGACCAGGTCCCGGACGAGAAACTGCAATTAGATCTATTCAGTCAGCAGGCATTAAGATTAATTTAATTAAGGACGTTACACCACTTCCTCATAATGGATGCAGGCCACCTGCTAAGAGAAGAGTTTAAGTAAAGAGGTATTTATTTTTGGCTAGATATACAGGACCAACAACCAAGCTATCACGAAGGGAAGGGCAAGAACTTTTTTTAAAAGGTGATAGGTCATATTCAGATAAAGCTGCAAGAAGGCTAAATATACTGCCTGGGCAAAGTCAATCAAAGTTTAATCAAAAATCTTCAGAATATGCTATTAGGCTTCGTGAAAAACAAAAGCTAAAAAGAATTTTTGGATTAACTGAAAAGCAATTTAGAATCAATTTTGTTAAATCAAATAAACAACCTGGAGTCACTGGTGATAATTTGATTTCAAACCTTGAAAGAAGACTTGATAATGTAGTTTATAGGCTTGGGTTTTTAAGTTCAAGAAATGAAGCCCGCCAATATGTAAATCATGGACATATATTAGTTAACAATAAAAAAGTAGATATACCCTCTTTTCTTGTTTCAGTAAATGATGTTGTAGAAATAAGAGAGAAAAGTAGAGATAAGAAAAGAATTAAAGAATCGGTCGAGTCAGTAGCTAGGAGAGGTGTACCTGAATGGCTAGATTTTGATTCAGAAAAATTAAGCGGAATTGTAAAAAGATTACCAAATAGAGATGATTTTACATTGCCTCTTGATGAACAATTGATTATCGAGTTTTATTCTAAACTATAGGAGATTAAATGGAATTTCAAAGAAATTGGATTGGTTTGCACAAACCAAAATCAATACAAATAGATCAAAAAAATAAATCTGAAACATATGGTAAATTCATATGTCAGCCTCTTGAAAAAGGTTATGGACTGACTATTGGTAATTCTTTAAGAAGAATTTTGTTATCTTCAATACAAGGACCAGCTATTACTAAAGTTAAAATAGACGGCGTTCAGCATGAATTCTCCACCATAACTGGTATTAAAGAAGATGTTACAGAAATAATTCTGAATTTAAAAAAATTGAATTTAAAAATGTCTACTTATGAACCTCAAGTTATTAGGCTTAGTTATGAAGGTGAAGGAGAAGTTACTGCAAAAGATATTGAAGTTAATCAAAATATAGAAATAGTAAATGAACATCAATTTATTGCTACTTTGTCTGAAGGTGCCAAGATTGACATAGAGATGACAGTTGAGATGGGTAGAGGATATGTAACAACTGAGTCAAGAGATGATAATAGTCACTCAATTGGCGATATATTGCTTGATGCGATTTTTTCACCTGTTGTCAAAGTTAATTATAACGTTACTGCGGCTAGGGTTGGCAGAAGGACAGATTATGAAAGGCTTACGCTAGAAGTCTGGACAAATGGAACAGTACTTCCTGAAGATTCCGTAGCATTCGCTGCTAAAATTTTAAAAGACCAGATGACAGTATTTGTTAACTTTGATGAAGAAGAAGTTGACTCAATACCAATAGTTGAGGAAGAAAATGATGAAATAATTGGTTCAGAGGACATTTTATTTACGAAAATTGAAGAATTAGATTTCTCAGCCAGATCTTTAAATTGTCTTGAAAAAGCTAGTATTAAATACTTGGGTGATTTAATTCAACTCAACGAAGAAGACTTGTTGAATTTAGAAAATTTTGGTAAAAGATCTCTAAATGAGGTTAGAGATGTAATAGCTTCATTTAATCTAAGATTGGGTGAAGATATTAACAAGGATTTGTATTATGAACAAAGAAAGATTAAAGAGGATGATTCTTCAGATAATTCAGAACAGGAATTTGTAGATGAGACATAGAGTTAGAAAAGGAAAGTTGGGTCTAAAGACTCAACATAGGCTTTCAATGTTAAAAAACTTAGCAACAGAACTTTTCCGTCACGGAAGAATTATTACAACAGATGCTAGAGCAAAAGAATTAAAAAGATTTTCTGAAAAAATTATAACTACTGCAAAAAAAGATTCTGTTCATTCAAGAAGAATAGTTGATGCAAAAATTAAAAATCGAGAAGTGCTAAAATATTTGTTTGAACATATAGCGCCAAGCTATGTAGATAGGCCTGGAGGCTATACAAGAGTTATAAAACTTTCATACAGGAGAGGTGATGCAGCTCCTTTGTCGGCTATAGAATTGGTTGGCCTAGATGTACCTTTTAAGCCTGTTGAAGATGAAGCAAGCGATCTCGAAAAAGATCAGCCAGAAGAATCATAGTAAGGATTATGTCGAATAATCTAGGTATCATTTTAGATCCCAACTCATTAAAAAATATAGAGTACATAGTAAAAAAAGCAGATGAATATAATTTTCATTCTGCCTGGACTACAGAACTTTATAGATCCTCATTTGAACAACTCACCTATATTGCTGGATTAACTAAAGAAATAAAAATTGGTTCAGCAGTGACTTTAGCATTTGTAAGGAGTCCTCTAATGACTATGATTTCCGCTATGGATATTGATCAGATATCAAATGGAAGGCTAATTCTTGGATTAGGATCAGGCGCAATAAATACTAATAGAAAGTGGCATTGTAATAACGATTTTGCTAATCCTTCTGAAAGAATGAGCTCTTTGCTGAAAATATTAAAAATAATCCAAAATGGTCTATATAAGGGCCAAGATATTGAATATGAGGATAATTTCTATAATATTGAAATAAAAGCTTTTAAAAGGCCTTTTAAGCCTCTTAGGAGCGAAATACCAACAATAGTAGCCGGAATTGGTCCTAAAATGTCTCGAGTTGCCCTTGAAGAATCTGACGGTTATCTAGGACATGTTGTTTGCTCATTGGACTATTTAAAAAATAATATCTTGCCTATTAGATCCGATAAGCATACTTCTATTTCTTCTATTATCTTGTGTGCCATCAATAAAGATAAGTTCCAAGCAATAAATGATTGTAAAGGAACTATTGCTTTTTATTCAATTGTTAAAGCCTATGCAAAACCATTTATTCAACTTGGATTCGAAGAAAACATTAAGAAGATTAGAGAAGCATATTTTAAACAAGATGTTCAAGGTATGTTAGATAATGTTAGTAACGAAATGGTTGAGAAATTTGCAGTTGTTGGATCTGCTGAGGAAGTATCTGAAAAAATTGAAGTATATAAAAAAATATTGGATTTACCTATACTTACAGCACCACATTATTATATAAGTCATGAAAAATTAGAATATTATCAAAACGAAATCTTAGAAACATTTAAAGTTTTTTAGCTTTATAAATTGTTACAAGTCCAAAATTGAATGATTCATATTTTTCTACTTCAAATGAATTTTTTTCTAGAATTTTTACGAACTCTCTGGGACTATAAAAATTATTAATTGATTTCGACAAATATAAATACTCTCTAAACTTACCAAATAAAAGTCCAACAAATGGTATTACAAAAAAAAGATATAGATTAGTTATGATTTTTAGAAGAATATTATTATTTTTTGAGAATTCCATTATTAACAATAGCTGATTTTTTTTTAAAACTCTGCGAATTTCAACAAGGGAATCATTAATTGAAACTGTATTTCTTATACCGAACGATATAGTTACAAAATCAAAATAATTATCTTCATATTTAAGATTTTCAGCATATGACTCAATAAATTTTATTTCTTTATACTTTTTTCTTGCAATTCTAAGCATATCAATTGAAGGATCTATGCCTGTGCAATCAGTATTCGGATATTTGTCTTTAATAAGTGATATGATATCACCTGTTCCAGTTGCAAGATCTAAAACCTTTCCTTCAAACTTTGCAATATTAATAAAATTAGATTTCCATTTTTTATGTTTTCCTAAGCTTATAATGTTATTTATACGATCATATACATTAGCAATGGAGTCGAAAGTATCCTTTGTCTGAGGCATTCTATAAATCCTTAACTATTTTGCTTGCTTTCGCTATGTTCCCGTATGTCATTACGTGGATTCCATCTAAATCATTTTTATATTCAGATATTAATTTTTTTAAATATTCTTCAGAACT
>CEPK01091894.1_pt1 | contig 93127 bp, 150 predicted proteins | sample 356231 | NCBI WGS metagenome assembly CEPK01 (sample SAMEA2620259, study PRJEB7988) | marine metagenome | biome: marine biome (ENVO:00000447); feature: deep chlorophyll maximum layer (ENVO:xxxxxxxx); material: "saline water (ENVO:00002010), including plankton (ENVO:xxxxxxxx)" | depth 80 m
AAGCATGTACAAGATTGAGATTCCAGGGCCGCCTATGGCACAGGGTAGGCCTCGATTTTCAACGCGCTCAGGTAAGCCAATCGCATATGAGAAGGCGGAATCTAAATCGAGTAAGGCTCACATTCAAGTTATGGCGAAAAGCCAACTGCCTGAGGATTTTCAGCGCATGACTGGGGCTATTGCAGTTCGTATTGTCGCTAAATTTGCGTGCCCTAAATCAAAGCATAGGAAAAGAACTCCTTTGCAAGCACAGTGGAAATCTAACGGGCCTGATGTGGATAACATTGCTAAACATTACATGGATGCCCTATTTGCTTCTGGTATGCTTGCTGATGATGACCGGCAAATATCATCCCTACAAGTTTTGAAAGTTCAAGTTGCTCAAGGAGAAGCGCCCTCAGTGTTAATCGAAATTTCGCCTATGGAGTGAAGCCAATGAAGGCAGATGATGTGGAGAAAGTAATGCGAGTTATTACGAGCATGTTCAAATTGCCCAGTGATCAATCTTCACGACTAAAGGAAAAACTGCGAGAACTTGAATTATCCTCGACTACAAAACCCCTGCGTTATTCTTGGATAGAGGAAGCAAGGTCTGTTGCTGTGAGAATTGCAACTGATAGTGGAGAGGTGACTATTGAAGATGTATTGTCGGAACTGCCGTTGCCAGCAGATTGTGATCCTCGAATTGTAGGCGGTGTGTTTCGCCACCCTGATTTCAAACGAATTAACAGTAGAGTATTGAAAGCTGCAGATGGAAGATACAAGACTGTAGGAGTTTTTGCTTTAGTGGCTTCTCGACACCAGCCAATAACTGATTGGGATTAACCCTATGAGGCAGACAGTGTTAGGACACTCATGGACGAAGAGCCCGAAATGCCCTTTCCTCCTGGTGCAATTCTTCGAAGAAGGTTTCAGAGAGGCAGTTTTTTCCATTATGGTGTAGCTTCTGAGTATTATCACCCTGATACCAGATTGCAACTAATCTATCAGTTTGGGGGCGTCTATGAGGGGGAGATTTCGGAGCAGTCTTGGTCGTCAAGGTTGCTAAATCGTGTTTGGAGTCCATCTGTTGATGCTCCCGATAGCCATACTGGCACCAGGGTTGGTTTGACTGATTATGTTCGTTTTTCCGAAGGCAGAGATATTGAAATCGTTGAAGTTCCAGATGAGCCTATACCTGTTCTTGATAGAGCGAAAGAAATGTTGCATCGCAATGATTACAACTTATTGACACGGAACTGCGAGCACTATGCGAATTACGCTTTGCATGGTACTTGGGAATCAAAGCAGGCCGGTCTTTCATTAGGCAAAGTTGCTGAGGGAATTACCATGATCTTTGGCGCTTTGTTCGGGGGGAAGAAAATATGACGAAGGCTTCAAGAGGCAGAGGGTTCCCCGCTCCTGTTATGTTCAACCAAGACAATGTTTTCGAAGGACCGCAAAGAGGACATAAAATTAAAATTAGAGGTAAAGGAAACTGTGAAATAAAGCAATCCAGGTTGTTTATTGAAGAAAGAACTGGACACAAGTATTTCAGAATTGTTGCTATTGATTCGGAAGGTTCCCATTACTCTACTCAACTTCCAACAGAAGTTCTGCAACATACAGGTTGGAGTTGGTCTGATTCTCCGGTGCCGTTCGAACTTGAGTTAGATCGTGACGAATATGATTGGCATGTTGTTGATATTGATTCTCAATTAGAGATAGACATTCGTGCACCCAATGCCTCAAATGCAGTAGCACTGGTTGTTTCAAATAATGCGGGGCTTGGCGACAATCTTCTTGTTCACCCCGTGCACAGAATGAGTTTGAGAATGTCGGGCAAGAGATGGATTGCTTCGATGAGGCGCATTATTCAGCAAGGAAGTGGGCCACTGGAGGATTGTTTTACTCATCCGTTATCGCAAGTAACTGCAAAAGCACCCTTTACTCGATTGAGTCGGAGAGATGTTATTCAATTTGGACAGGAAATCGATGATGTTTTGGAGAAATACATGCCAGGGGGCATTTCTTGGCCGGTGTTAGGTCAAGGCGTATTGATGTGCAGTCATTGTTTCAAACGAATTGATAGAAGAGAGCCAATGAGTTGTGGTTCGGAGTGTGATTGTGAATGAAAGTGAAGATTTTTTGTGATGGATCTAATTTTGTTGGTCGAGGCAGTGGTTCTGGCGTACATGTTGAGCAGGCATTTGGCCCGAATCTCAATGAATGGAGGCCCACTGCTCGATTTTTAGTACCTCTCCCCCCTAAGTCCACGAATAATGAGGCAGAGTATCATGCAGTCATTGGTGCGCTGAAGTATTTGCAGACAGGGCTTGGAGGCCCCGTCACAAGAGGTCCTTTAGATGTGGTTGGTCTAATGGAAGTTATCATTTACAGCGATTCTCAACTTGTTATCAGGCAAATTAACGGTGAATACAAAGTCAAGGAGCCACGATTACAAGAATTGCACAATTATGTACAGTATCTTAGAAATGGCTTGATTAACAATTTCACTTCAAATGTGCTGCGAATTGATTTCAAATATTTGCCCCGTGAAGAGAATACCGATGCAGATCGGCTGGCGAGAATTGCAAGTATGCTTTCTCCCACACATTCAAACGGCTGAGAGTTATCGCTTTGTTCATGTCAGATGACTGGGCTTCTTCGTTTCGACCTGGCTTTGTTCCAGAAATCCCTCAAGATGCAAACTCTGATGTTCCACAAGATACCATGCAGGGAACAGAAACTACGGAAATCGATACCAAGAAAATACTGTTGGGTTTTGAGGCAATCGTGAGAAGGTTGGATGCTATGGATAAGCGCATGTCGCTATTTGAGCAGATTTTGGCGGAACCTGTTTGGCTTCCAGGACATATTGACAATTTGAGGAAACTGCATCATTTGAATGCGGAGGCTATGCTACAAGCTAACCAACAATTCGCAGGGCTTGTTATCAGGAAATTAGACGAAATGGAAGAGAGAATCAAATCTGATGAGCCTTCATACACTAATGTGTTATACAGTGATCCTGAATTATTCAACGAGATTTCTTCGAGAGAAGATGAAGAGAAAGAGGAAGAGCAAGAGGTTGAACAAATCCCTGTCGAGGAGGACATGACTCCCGTGATTGAATCAAATGGTTCCGCTCCAGATATTCCAGCGGAAATGATAATGGAAGTTCCTGAGGAAGTACAACGAGAATATGAATCTTGGAAAGACCCTGAGAAGGATGGTTCTTGGCAGTCGTTTGTGAAGGTTTGTGGCGGCCCAGTCAAGGCTAAGCGTCTTCGAGAAATGATTGAATCGTAATTTCAACTGTCGCTTTCTTCATACGGATGAACTGCTTAGCGACTTCATGGCGGCGGACCTCGTACTGGACTGGCAGAATCTTTTGAGGGATTCCCTGGACAATACACATTATGCTGTTAATGACTTGATGCTCCTTGATGTTGCCACTAAGATGGGTGCCGTGGATGCCGATACAAAGGAACCTCTTACAGAAAAATACAGGAAATTGAGTGATGTTCCCAATGATTTTGTGAAGAAGGTGTTGGATGGTTTACAGAAATCTGTTTTAGAAGCAAGGATAGATCCAATGACGCCTATTGGCCCAATTGCTGCGACTTCAATTTCTGAACCTGCATATCAGGGAGGAATGAGAACATTCCACTATGCTGGTGTGCTTACAAACAAGGATGAATTAGAACTTCTCAATATCGAGGTAGGGAAGACACCGAACAAGAACGCACTTGTTGCTTTAGCGTTACCTCCGGAGATTAGATTCGACAAGAACAAGGCGGAAAAACTTGCTAAGGGCTTGAAAAGAACTGTTTTGTCCGACCATTGCGGTATTGTAAAGAATGAACCTGCTCATATTCAATTGATGCTTTCAGGGGTGCTTGAAAAGGCGTATGAGAAGGTTAGGTCATTTCCTGAGGAAGAGCGTTATGAGACGAAACAAGAGTACAGTGAAGTTTTAGACGAAATGGTTGAGGTGACTGGAAAGCCTTTGCCAGAATACCAGGCTGTCCTTGATGAGCATAAGAGATTGCAGAATTTAGCCTTCAAAGCACAACTTGAGGCGGCAAAGTCTCAATCATATTTCATTTACTTGAAGAATGAAAGAATGTTGAATAGCAACTTATCTGAATCTGAACTTGAATTAGCATTGTCTGATCGAAACTCATTCGAGTATAACCAGTTGAAGAAGAACGATTTGAATGATGTAGCACAATTATGGACCATCATTAGGCGGCAACTGAGAACATCTGATGGCTCCTTTAGAACAGTAGGGGATGCAGATAATCCGCTTCACTTTATTTGGAAGAATTGTAAGATGTCGGACCGAAATGGCGTGACGGTAGAGATAGGTGATGAAAAAATTACAGGCATTGTACTTACTTTTCCATACCTCACCTTCCGTCTTGAAATGAGTTTGATGCAGATTTTAATGCGTTTGGAGGTGTGTGGAAACTGTAAACACCCTGTTACTCTTGCTAAATTGGTACACAAGGCTGGAAGGAAAGGTACTGAAAAGGTGGAGGATCCAGAATGGGACTCAAGATGGCCTCAGACGGAATATGATGCGACTGTTGTTTCGAATTTGCTCGCTGAAGCTACTGCTGGTAGTTCCTTTGATATTACGGGAGTCAAGGATAACCCAGAAGGATTGACTGATGAAGAATTAGAGAGGCTACAAGATGAATCGGTTGGTTTGGTTGAAATTGATATGTCTACATCAGATAGATATGATTTCGAGATTGCTGAACTTGGTCGGAAATTAAGGCGTTGTGGAAATTGTCATCACGGATGGTACAATATCAACGCTAATGTGGTTCAATTCAATTATGGCAAACCCTATCAGGAATGGGACCAAACCATTGAGGCAAAAGATGTTGAAGATGGAAAATACGAAGAAGCGGAAATTGGAATGGTTGCTGATTACAGAGCAGAAGATCACATGGGTCAAGTCGATATTGCGAAGCACATAGGTAGTCTTGATTACAAGGTGAATGGAGAATACACAATTTATCCTGATGATATTTCCTTTTTGACTTATCCAGGTGCAAGTCGTAAAGGTCAAAACTCTGATTATCCGCTTGCCTTTATGCATGGAGGTCGAATCATTAACGATCCAATAATGGATGAATACTACATTTTGCTTTCTTACAAAGACATCAATGATGGTCGAATGAATAATTTCAAGGGTCATTTCATAACTGCATCGAATTATGATTACAACGATGACTTGACTGGGACTCAGAAATTGAAAATTGATTTTAATCGTACAACAACAAGTGATTCAAGGCAGGTTGAACTTGTTCTTGGGATTGAAGCGGCAAGAGCGCAACTTGCCCACAATATGTTCAACGCTCAAGGTAATGGGAAAACGATACTTTCTGGAGGGAAAACTGTTCCTGTTCATTTCAAGCATTACTTGTTACTCGCTGATTCCTTGTGTAGTGATATTGTCATGTCAAACGCCCGCTCTGGTTCTGCTTCCGTAACAGGTAGGGCTGCGACCAAAGGTGCTCGAACTGAGATTATTGACGGTGTTCCCAGGCATTACCAAAGTGTGCTTGCTCAGGCCTATGAGAGACAGACACAAGTTTTGCTTAGTGCAGCACCGATGGGATTGATTGATGATATGAATCATCCACTTTCAAGTCAGATCGCTGGCCAAGTGGACAAACACGGAACTCTTGGCGAGGCTGGAGAAGGCAAATATGCATCTGTACCGACTAAACAGCTTCTCGCTTTGAAAGCGCAATTGAAAGATGCTTATACAGCAGTGAATGATTTTGCCGTTGAGGTTACGGGTAAATCTTGGACTGGTGAAGCGGATTCTATTCTTGAAACTCTTTCTGCAGGCGGAAGGAAAGAGGATATTGAGCAACAACAACATCTTCGAGTTTGGGCTGAAATGAAGGAAGAGTTATTGGCTCAGGATTCATTCATAGAATTAATCGATGATTGGAAGTATGCAATTCAATCATTGGATTCATTATTGGAGGAATACAATCTCTCTGAGGGCACAAGTGCACCCACTGCCAAAGAAGAGAAGAAGTTTGAGAGTCAGTTAAGGTCTGTTTACAACAAGAAATTGATTAAGGCTCCGAAAAGAACGAAAGAGGAGCGGAAATTGATGAATGAAAGATTGCCGGATATACCAATCAGTGAACTGGAACCTGGCACAGTAGTCAGATATGGTGCTAATTATGACACGATCACATGGATAGACCATGAGTTCAAGGATTACCTTGAGAGAATGGAAGCGATGAAAAATAACTTCACCAGTGAGTGATTGATTTCAAACCGGTTCTTTTCTCTTCGTTGTTTAACTCGTTCAAGTATTCCTGTTGCTCAGGTTCTCTCTTGACTTCATTTTCTTCGGCTTCTTCGGCCATCTCTGCTTCTACTTCTGCGATGTAGTCCAGATCGTGTCCGTGATTTGGGTCGATGTTTGTTGAAGCTTCGGGGTCGTATTCTCCTTCTTTGTATAGTTTCCATAGTTCGGAGATTCTCTCTTTGTCCTCTCCTTTGTGCTGCTTGCGAAATTCATTCCAATTCATACCGCCAACTGTTGTCATGGTAAAGGGCAAGTGCTTCATCCGTTTAATCGTAGCGACACCGTTATGAAGTCGAGCGGATATTCTGCGAGCATGTCCGATGAATGTAAATGTGAAAACCCCTGCCCTCGGCACTCTGGATGCCACCCTCGTAGTTGCAGAAAGTGTGGTCGAATCATAGAATGACCCCGTTTTCATGAGGGCCAAAAAAAATAGGCGACCCCGTTTTCATCGAGGCCGCAAAATAGCCCTGCCGTGCGCTTGCACAGCAGGGTGTTCAGTTTTGTCCAAAAGTTGATTCATGGCTTCACCAAGTTCCACCATTATTTCTTCTGACATAGTTCTGTTCACAAATGATTTGTTGGGAGTATGGCTGGTCGAATGTTGCCTATATGCTCCTTTTGCACTTCTTGCTCGAAATACAAGATCGTGTAATTTCGCATATACGCTATTCAATTTGGCTTTATGTTCGACAAGCTCCTCAAGGGTTAATCCCTGTTTAATCTTCGAATCTTCTTCGCTTTCACTACACCATTCGCAAATAGGGCAACTGGAAATCCAGTCCCCTCCATATACACCTTTGCTCATAGGTTCAGATGTAATTTCCGTATTGCAATGTCCGCAGATACTCATGTTCAGTATTCGTGTTTAACACGCATCTTAATTGGTTCTTGGTTCTCATCAAGAATCTCTTCGATTAAGCAGATGTTGCCGTTAATCGTTTCGTGTCTCGGCCACCAGATAGGTGAACCATCGTTTTTGGGTTCATTGTTAGATTCCCAAATTGTTTTCTTCAATTCTGCACCAACCTCTCTTAGAAAGCGGTTCGTGCTTTGTTCCATTTCCTCCGCTTTGCAGAGGATCTCATCTACCAATCCCCGTAGGATTGGCAATTCATCTTCATCACATCGGCATCGCCAACTCATGTTCAGTTTGCTTTATTGTTTTTCTCAATTCCTTGATGTATTCATTCGCTTCTGGCCATCCTTTTTCATCCAAAATATCTGAATGTTCTTTGATGTATTTCTCTGTGGCTTCTGCTGCTTTCCAGGGCAGATTATACCAAAGTGCCTTCCAAATCCACTTCGGAAAGCGATGGTTGAACAGTAAACAGACGGATAGTTTCGCCAAGTTTTCTGTTCTTTCCTCTGTTATCCAATCATTTTCATCGACTTCCCAATCAACGCAAATGGACCAATCGGCCTTTTCTTTCATGTTCAGTCCTTTAGGACCAGGAATCGGTTTTCCTGTACTCTCTCTTTCTTCTCTGCAGCACCTTGCACATATTTTGGTAGTGGGTGCTTGCCAAGATATTTTCATTTGTCTTTTGCATCTTTTGCAATAATAGTGAGCCATGTTCAGTATTCATTTGTTTTTTTTCGCCCAGCGCAATAATGCCTTTTCTCTTCCCTTATCGTCCTTTATGAGTAAGCATCCGATGTAATCGGCTAATCCCGTAAATTCTTTCGCGCTTTGTGCACGAGTCCATTTGCTTGGGATTTCATTTATCATTTTTGCATTTTGCTTGCAAATTTCCCTTACTTTGTGCAAGGATGATCGTAAGTCAATCGCTTCTTCCTTGATTTTGCTCATTTCAGTATCCATCCATCAATGATGCTAATCCGTCAATATCATCGCCCATGATGTCGCCTAATGCGCCTGCCATATCTGCAAGGTGTTTCATCTCAACATTTCTTGGGCTACATTTGAATTCCTTTGCCTCTTCCAAAGACAATTCTGGATTCATTTCCATTTTCCATAAGATCCCGCAACCGTATAGGCGGAATATCTTAGATGCCTCTTCTGCATCGAATCTTTCCATGTATGAAAATTCTCCAATGTCAAAAGGTTCCCCACATAAACTGCAATATGTGTCCATGTTCAGTAATCTGCTTTTTTCAAGGCCTCTTTCATTGTGATTTCGAACTCAGTTCCAGAACCGCAGCCCTGGCAAAACCAAATCGAACCCTCATACACATCTGGATTTCTCGGTATGAAATCCTTGCATTGTGATGTTGGTTGCAAATGATGCCCTCCGCACGACTTGCAAAAGTCATATGCTAATCGTGGGTTCTCGTCAATACGCAACATGTTGTGAGGGTGGTATCCCTGCACAAAATCGCAGTATCCACAAACTCCAACCTTTTCCTGTTCTGGTTCCTGTCCAGTCATGTTCAGTCATCGAGTTTCTCGTAATTCTTGATCTGCATCAAGTTAATTTGAGTTACAATCTCTCCTGTTTCCTTGTGTCGGAAGCGTGTAGGTTTGAACAAAGGTTCCCCCTTAGCCTCAGCTTCTTCGATTTTTTTCTTCACATGCTCATGCGCAATTTCTCGCATTTTGAGATGAAGTTTGATTTCCGCTTGGACTAATTCAGTTTGTTCTTCAAGTATGATTACCCATTGTTTGTTGTGGTTCTCGACATTGTACTGTACAATTTTGTCGTTGTGCATGTATTCTCCCAAGATCCATGTTGTAATTGGTCCTCGTTCTACTTTTTTCACTTCTTCTAAGGTGAGATTATTTCTTACAAGGTGCTGTCCGACTTCAACTTCTGTCGGCCACGATGTCTTGCAATCAATTCCTTCTATCTTTCTCAATCCATTTTTGTCGGGATTGCTACGCAATTCCCATTCCGTCAGTTCATATCCTTCATAGGGTAGAACTTTTACCTCAACTGGTTCAGTTTCAGTCATGTTTAGGTGGGGAGCAGGGTATCCGTAGGGATGGGATGCCTCAGGACGATGACTCCCTGCCCCCCTTGTGTTCAGTTTCTGCAAAGCGACCATTGATAATCGCTTCTTCATGTTCTTCCATTGTAAGCCTCTTTCCTGTGCTTTTTCTCACAAGTTTTCCATTTTCGTCTTCTACATACCTTAGTTGAATCAGTGTTCCTTTGCCAGTTTTGTTTCCTGGTGCGTACTTACTGCACTCTGCATGTGTGCAAACTCCTGTTTGGAATGGCTTTGCGTGAGTCCCAGGTGCGGCTCTTACGCCAGAAGGGACCATTGGTTTACCCAATTCATGCCATCTTGCATGTTTGTCGAAAGAAGCATAGAACAATCTTTCAATTTCTTTCGCTTCTTCTAATCCTTGTCCGCCATCTTCTACCAGTCTTACAACTTCCCAATCGGATAGCCACGGGCACCACATGCAACTTGACTTTTCAACCTCGCTGCCGTCTCCCCGATAATCCCATTGTAGGTGGCGTAACATTTCTTTGCAATCTTCTCTTGTCATTTCGAGATCCTTTAGTGGATACACGAAATGGTGCTGAGGAAATTTGCTGTCTCCTCGATTCATAGTGAATCTTTTGTGTCGTTTATCTTCATTCGCTTCGATTCCTAACGACCATACTTTGTTTGTATCTTTTCCGAACTCTTTGTCAGCCCATTTTCTCTGTACGCCGCCTTTGAATCGGTCACTGCATTGATGAGAAGAACCAGGCAACATAGGTAGGCTTCCTTTTGAGCCATCTTGTTTTAACTCTGTTAGCCATTCAAATATTGTTTGTCTTTCGATTGAAACTTTCCAATTCTCCTTGTCTTCTTTTTCCAATGCTCTGTATTGCCAATCTTTGATACGCTCATTGGTATCAATGTGGCGGTAATATCTCTGCATGTAAACTACAATTTTGAAATTGAGCCCTACCTTTTCGCAGATCATTTTAGCGTACTCGATGTTGTCGTAAGTGGATTGCCACTCTGAGCCTGGGTCTGCAAATACAACCCATTCGAAATTGGGTAGTTTGCTATCCAGTTCTTCTCGACTGATTCCGAGTTTTTCTGCGGCTTCATCTCGACAGAGATGCATAGCCAGGAGTGCAGTTGAATCTACACCCCCTCCCAACGATAGAAATTGTATTCCTTCGTGCATGTTCAGTTTACTTGTTTTCGCAATCTTCCGTAGAGGTCATCATAGTATTCCAATGCCATTGTTCTCAACTCTGGTGCAACTGTTGGTTGATTTGCTTGTTTTTCCCGTGCTTGTTGCACTAAAGAAATCAAAACCTCTGCGTCCCTTCTTGTGAGTTCAATTATCATTGGACATCATCTACTCTCAATTTACCACCATCGCTGGCGGCATCTAACGATGCCTCTTCTTTTGCTAATTCTATTGCTGACTCTTTATCTTCAGCTTCCACTTCAATGTCCCAATAAATTGTTTGAGACAACGCTACCTTGTACTTGCGCATGTTCAGTTATTGTCTTCCTTCAATTTCCAAGTTGCTACTTGGTATGATTCCATTGTGACTCTTCCTACACTTGTCATGCCAGTTTTTTCAATTCTCTTGTCTTTTGACAAGAGGTTACTGATTTGATTCATTGTTGCCCCGTGCCTCATTGATGTTTTGACATAAGCATACACCTCTTGGCTGCTTGCCTCTCCGTATTCAGTTAGGCACTGAATTATCTTCTGCTTGATCCTTGCGGTTCTCGCCATGTTCAGTAATTCGATTACCAAATCCATCAAGTTTTCCTCTTACGCTGTAATCTTCGTCCTTACCCTCTTCTTGGAAGGCTGGATGAATCCTGTCAGCGAAATCAATCCCTTCGTATTCTTTGATAATCTTTTTTTTCAATTCCTCTTTTGTTCCTGGATTGAAACCGTGGTCTCCTCCGTCTTCTTCTATGTGAATCCAGCCAGGACCATTTCCTTCTGGATCACTATTGATGTCTAACCAATTGCCTTGCCCTTCTTTGTCTACAACATACAAGGACAAAGCTCCTCCGTCTCCTATTGCTACATTTAGAATTGTAGCGCCAATAAAACCTGTCATCTCTCTTAGGAGATGCTTCAACTCACTTATTCGTGGCATGTTCAGTATTCTCCTTATCGTATTCTTCGACCATATTTGCCATCTCTGGGCAGAAGTCAGCGTGACTCTCGAAGAGATAGAATGCGACTTCTTTCTCGTATTCCTCTTCTGAGAGTTCTTCCCCGTTTTGCTTCATTTGGTACTTTACTGCTGCTTCTGCATCATAACCGCAGAAATCGCACACTCCAAACACCTTCGTAGTAGGGTTTCTCATGTTCAGTAAACTTCGACTTCCTTCGGATAATCCGATGGATTAATCGCTCCGATTGTTTGTCGGATTTCTCTGTTTTCCTTTTTGTTTTCACCAAGAGGCCAAGCATACACATGGTTGCCTGGGTGCTGAATTCTATTCAGTTCTCTTGTTGCTCTTCTCACATAATCTCTCCATTGTTCGGAGGATTGTTTTTCTGTTGCGCCTGCAGCAAGTAGTTTCTGATACGAATAATCCTTACCGCTTTCTTGGTTTCTAACTTTGCTTAGTGTTCTACCAGTTATCACATTGCCATCGTTTCCACTGATGACTGTTTTTTTCGTTGTTCTTCCAAGATATGCGCCATTGTGGGCTTGGTATATTGTTCCCACATGCCCTGGCATTACAATTTCTCCTGTCAAATAATTCACTCTCACCAAAGGATCAGATGTAGCCATGACGGCTTGAATTTCTGGTTTATCCTCTTTGAGTAGTTTGAATGATTGTTTTAGAAACCATGTTTCACCATTTGCAGGTACATCATCGAGAAGAACAAACCTTCCTAAATCAATACCGTTTTCTGGTTCACAGTTCAACCATTTTGGAATCACTGCTTGAGACATTGGTACAGAGTATCCGGCTACTCCACAAAGTTCCTGTCCACCTTCAGCATTATCACGAATCATCCCCACATTTACTCTTGCGGCTACATATGAACCGCTGTAGTGGTGTGTTCGAACAAATTCTGCTGCTGTTGCTTTAGGAATTAATTTCGCGTGGTATCCGCCTCCTTCAATGTCAATAGCTTCTCCGCTTGGTCTGTATTCAGATCTATGGTTCCTCCATCTTTGACAAACAACTTGTTCGCCTCCTTCCATCTCTCGCATAATCGCTTCTATGAGACTCATGTTCAGTTTTGCCCAACCTGTAATCATAGTAGTGGTATGGGCGAACTTTTTGTTCCTTTGCAAAACAGATGGGGCCTATACCTCTTTGAATTGACTCTTTGTCCGTCAAAGGGCGGTTGCACCTTCTGCATGTATGCCTTACAGTAATCTCTCGCTTGATTGCGTCAATAAGAGTCATGTTCAGTCTATCAGTTCTATTCCGTTCCAAGCATAACGAAATGTTTGCTCGTATCGTTTTCTACTGAGTTGTTTTTGAATGATTCTTGTATATTCAAGCCATTCTTCTCTTGTTACCTTAATTTTCTCGCTCATTCAATACCCTCCCTGTGTTCTTTGACTAATGCAAATGCTTCAGGGAAATAAAGTTCTGCGCATTGTTCGGCTGCCTGTTGGCTTTCTTCGGAGAAATGCTGCGGTAGCAATAGTACTGCTATGCTCCACGCACAGTCTTCTTCGAACCACCAATGCTGGCGTTCGTATATTGCTAAACCGACACCCATTCCTCCCATTGACGCAAGTAATCGATTGATACCTGCCTCTTTGGCGATTGCGTTTGAAACACGCAATCCTCCGTGCCTTCCTGTTATCACCCAGTCTATTCCAGGTGCAACTGCTTCTACTCCACTGGGATTACCCCACGGTGTTCCTGACATGTTCAGTTCTGCTCCCTCTTTTATTGCATTGAGGAAATCTGTATCCGCGCTGCCGAATCCGTAGTAATCGTATTCCCGCAGTTTTTTTACCCAAGACCAATACTTGTCCTTATCTTTCAATCCTTCAAAGGCATTCGTCAATTCTATCTCTGGTTTTTCTGGCATATTTTGGGTGATGTTTCCAATACATTGCCCGATGTTCTTTGCGATTGTCCTGGCGGCATACCAACAAACTCTTTGATTGAAATATTCAAAGTTATCACTGTCGTCATACCAGTATGGCATACCTTCCATGTATTCCGAGTAGCATTTCTCCAGTTGTCGAAGGATGCATTTTGTCAGTCCATCATCGTATTCGTCTATTTCCTTTTTTCTGTATTTCAGATTAGGAAGGAAATGGAGATGGTTTATGCACAATACTGCATCACAATAGACATCGTGATTGTAATCTACTTGTTCGGCCCAGTAATCTTCTACGAGTCTCGGATTATCACTAAACTCCCATTCATGGCACGCTGGGTAATTATCCTTGTAATCTAAATCATCGCCTGTAATCGCATTTACGATTGGATCACAGTAGATGAATTTCATAGTTTTCATTTTTACAATGAATTCCTCTTGAAATAAAATTCTCTTAACATTCACTTTGAATGGAGACAATATCTTTTCATTCCAGTCATCAAAACTGTTCGGTATCATTGCAAATTCCTGTTCATTCAGATCCAATGCTTCAATTATTCCATTTCTCATACTTCCGTCAGGAAATACGATTCCGTAGAATTTCACCCATTCGAACCTTATCTGTGTTTCCACATTTTCGAAGTTCGGTTGCTTTTGGCAACTGTTCAAATTCCCAATCTTGATGATTGGAGACAATTCCACTGCTTCCTTGAATTTATCTTCATAACCTGAGGTTATTATTGAGCAGAATTTCTCTGCTCTTACCCATACTTCGACATCGAAAGCAAATTCCGTTACATCGTGTTTTCCTGTGTAATTATCGGATTCCCAAGTGTATTCCTTGCTTTTGCAAGCAAACAAAATGTCTGCTTCCATTTCTTCCATAAATTCTCTTGGATTCCTCTCCGAATCGCCTTCGGTTCCTCTCGGATCCAAATACTTCGATATGCTCACAACGGTTTTTACTGTATTCAAGGGGTTCCAGTGCAAACCTTTGCACTCAGGACCCACCATAGAATCAATTGATGTTTGATCTGAAAGTTTCTTCCCACACCTAAGGCATTTGCCTTCATCTGTGTAAAACTTCATGTTCAGTTTAGGTTCTTTGCGATAGCCCAGGCACGATGCGCACGATCTCTTGCATTTGCAAAGATTCTCTCGCTATCATCGTAATCCTCTGTGTCTTCCGCTCCATCTGCCATTCCTTCAAGGAGGCCGTAAATGTTGTCCAGTAATTCAAGTAGTTCGTCTTTCTCGGTAGCTGCCTTGATTACTTCAAGGATCTCTACCTCTTGAATGTGAAAACGGACCTTCAATTTGTCCCCCTCTTCGTTTACTATTTTTACCATAATGGAATTGTCATTATGAAATTCCCCTCTGTATGTAAAGAGATTGACCTCTTCCAAGTCCCCGTACCAACTCCATGTAGAATCCATGTCTACTCCCTTCAGCAAGTCGTCTGCCATGTTAAGTTAAGGTGGACCGGAGAGGAGGAAGTTTACCCCAAACTTCCAACCACCACCTGAAGTTGAAGAAGATATGAAAGCAATCAGAAACTCCGGCCCAATTCTCTCCAAGATGCTTCTCCTTTTCAATGTTCAGTTAGTTGCGTGCTCTTTCAAGAAGCCTACCAGACATCTTATTGAACATAATACAACATCTTCTTCTCTTCCGATTTGCGCTGCTAAAGCAACTGCAGGCATACATTCTCCCTCTTGGAATCGTTTATCGCATTGTGGGCAAACGAATCCATCCTCACTGTCGTCAATTTCGCTCGACATGTTCAGTCTTTGGCGCGATTTACTGGGTTTCCACCCCAACAATCTTTACTGCTTGGGTATTTCTTTTGCCAATCTGCATCGTTAGGATGCAGACCAGTCACCATGATCTCTTTACCGCCTTTTGCTCCTTGAGAATACGACATCTCGATGCAGCAGTTTATCAGCGCATCGTCAGGTACTTTCTCCAAGAATCTCTCAATCCATTCACGAAAACTTGTCTTTTCTTCGGACATGTGTTCAGTCTCCGTAATCAAGGTTAATATCTCTACCTATTTTTTTGGCTTTATCCCTGATTGTTTTGATTTCCTTGTGTTTTTCCAGTAACCCTTCGCCATCAAGCAATCCAATTATTCGATAAGCTTCATTGTGCGATTGAATACTGTCAAGAATCGTGTCTATCTCCGATAGTAAGTTCCACATTTCGGGAGATATTGTCATTTTTACTGCATAATCCAGTCGTTCCAAAGGAAAGGTTCCAATCATTCCTGTATCCTTTGCCTTTGCAAAGCCAATGCCTCTCCCTTTGGGGTGAATCATTCTTGCTATTGTTGATTCTGCTGTAACTGGGCCGAGATGTTTGGATGAATAGATCACCAACGGCTCGTCCCGCCTAAACATTCCAGTGTTGAATGTTAATGCCAATTCAGTTTTCATGTTCAGTCTTCATCCGGCCAATACGCCTCTATGGGGCCACTGGGCAAGTAAATTCGCGCTCTTGCGCCATTGGGATATTGGCGTTCTGCTTCGTTAATCACTTTTCGTTCGAGGTACTCCTTCAATTGCTTCGCCTCTGTTGCCGAAATATCGGGGTGAGGCCAATTGCTCACAAAAGCGATGAAGTTGAGGCGACCACCCGTGTAGTCCACATCGTCACACCACAATTCTTCTCTGTCAAATCTGTCTTGGAGAGGGCATTCCTCGGCCAAGACGATTTCTTGGATTCTCCATACGGTGAATTCTTCGTCCATGTTCAGTTTCCACGGTAGGGGACCCATTGATTGTTTTGTGAGTCCCAAACCATGTATTGCCCGTTCCAAATTATGCACCACATGCCATTCATTTCAAATGGCTCGTTTTCAATTTGCTGAGGGCTTTGAAATTGTCTCGGCATCTCTTGTGCAAGAGATACCTCTCTGTTTCCCACAGGTGCCAGTACAGGCAACCAAGCCCATACTGCAACTACGGCTATTCCTGTCCACCATGCAGGTGAATGCATCCATTGCGGCAAATCAATTCCTGGTAGATCATACCCTTGCCATTTGGCAACCCAATAGGCGATTGCAAACCCGACCAGGATTATTCCCGCTATTCTTCTCAGTATCAGATTCATCATTCTGCTCATGTTTCGCCACCTGTCTCAGTCGCATCAACATTCCCCTTGAGTCTCCACTCAATGGGTTCTCTTGTTCTCGGCACCTGTTCGATGTCCGGTGCTGATTTTAGCAACCCTGCCATTCTGGCTACATGAACTCCATCTCTGGTTTCAGAATTCACCCTTTCAGCGATTCCTGATGCAGACATGGTTTCGTATTCTCTCAATACTCTCCTTGCTACTGCCATGATTTTCTCTTTTGTCGTAGACATGTGTTCAGTATCCTCTGTCGCTATTGTAAATTGATGCAAATTCGGTAAACATTCCTTCGTTATCGTGTAAATCTCCGAAGGTTTGAATCAATTCCCATGCGTTCCAGAGGTCTTCTATCTCATCGGGACCTTCAAATGTCAATGCAATTGAAGATTGATTTACCACCATTGATATGGTTTTGTGAATTAGTTCCACTGCTTTCTCCAGTGCATTATTTTCTAATCTTCCGATGTCCATTTAATCGACTCCTCTCGGCCAGGGGACTCGCATGGCTTCATTCAGCCCTGCTTGATATTCCCTTTCGCAGTTTACGCACCAATTGGTGCCTTCTGCCCTTGTAGCTTGTCTGCCACACTCGTCACAAACGAATCCTTCGCTCATGTTCAGTTTTCATGTATGAAAGCAATAGTTGCATGTCATTTGTCCATCTGTTTCGAATATGATGACATCGAGATTCCTCTGTTTTGCATATTCGGCATTTGGCGGTGTTGCGCTGAATCCGTTGCACTTTACCGCACTCTGGACACTTTACCTGGCTACTATTTGGATTGTGACGATAGCCCCTTGTACCCAAGTTCAACCCTCACATTCTTCACATTTGCATGGCATTCCATCGTCTTCTCTCCATTCATGCCCACAGTAGGAGCATACAATCGTGAACTCTTTGTCCATGTTCAGTCTTGAAATTGGTCGTCCCATAATTCAGCAGGGAGAAAGCACTTCACATAATCAGGACCTAATGCCCTGATTCTTGCTACAAGTTCAGGTCCATGATCTGCCCCTTCTTCTGTGAAACATTTCTCTCCATGAATGTCATCGAGCAATTCCGTGTAACGGGCTAAGAGCCAATGAATGTGCCCTGCAGCACCGCTCGCTGGTTCGGGACACATCATTCTGTGTTTTTTGTCCCATTGAGTAATACGCTCGCTAAGTTCATCAATTTCCTCTTCACAAACTACACAAGGCTCTATGGAGTCGTGGTTTGACCCGTATCTCACATTACCTTCGCTATCGCAGTGTTCACAATCTTCCCATCGAGAAATACGCTCGCCTATTTCATCAATTTCTGCTTGGCCTTCCGCCAGTTCCTGTCTAATTGCATCTAAATCGATGCCCTCTTCAACCGGTTCATTATCTCCAGTCATGTTCAGTATGGATTATCAAAATCCACTTTTCCTTTACCACATCTGCAAAAGAACTGCACCAATACTCGCCCTTCGGGGCAAAGTTCCAGTGGTTCTTTGCGAGTCATTACTCCAAATGCGCGGCAATTGGCACACCTTACTACCATCGCTCTTGGTACTGAGGGTATTGCCGTTTCCATGTTTTATCTCTCCGTAATTACGACATTAAGGATTTCCACAATATCTCGTGGTTCCATCATGTCACTTTTCTCAAATTCTATGTGTGGAGGAATCATCTTCTCTGGATCACCAGGACACATGATTGGCCTCGACATTAATGCATCATATTCGCTGTTGCCTTCAAGTGGGGGCTCCTCTTCAGGGGGCCAAATGAAAATAACACCATCGAAGATGCATTTCAACTCAAATCTGTACGCTAACTTCTGCGTCATTCAATCCCCTTCCGCTTTAGCGTAGGGGTATCTCCTAAATCCGTCTTTTGCTCTATGCACTAACATGTGTTCAGTGTACCAACTCAATTCCGAGTTTTTGCTCGGAGGTTGGTAGTTCTTCCAAAATTAGAGAGCCACTCATTACTTCGCTCAATAAGATGTGAACGGAATGAAGCCTCTTTTCTAATGTTTTCAAGTTCAAAGTGTAACCATTTAGACTGGAATGCTTTTCACCATTCCAGGTGGCTGGCCCATCCCATACAGGTTTGTGGGTCAATCCACCAGTCATTATTTGGTATGCTTGGAACAGGGTTCCAATGTCTTCACCTTCTACTTTTACCCAGTCTCGGTCTGGGTTTTCCCAGCCTTCTCGACCAATTCTCCAACCGTGTCCTCCTTTGACATCGTAATCAATTACTTTTCCAGTGATAGGATCTGTAATCTCAAACACTCTTGGCATTGTGATGATTCCTCTGCGTGCTGCTTCGACTTGTAATTTGTCGAACAGTTCATCAGTCAATTTCATGCCTTTCATGCTTTCTACGAGCAAGATTTCATTTTTCACAGTAAGAGCCATTTCTCCGATTTCTCTTGCGAACTTCTCAAAGTCAATGGAACCGATAGCCCCAGCAGTATGTTTTGCAGAAAATAGATTTCTCTTTCTCATTGCTACCATTCCATTGGTGCATACGAGTCTCTCTGCATAAGCTGTTACTCTAAGTCCACTTGAACCGTCCAAACTGTTGTGAATGGTTAGTCCATATTTGTAGACATCACCAACCCTACGGTTGGCTTTGTTGGTTCCTATTTCCGCTGCGTCAGCAACGACAATGTCCATTCGGGCGACTTTGCCTTGATCATAGCAAGTGATTTCCCACGGCCACCCTTTAGCAGAACACATTTCTGCGAATGGGGCGAATGTAATCGGATATGACACTGCTGCGTATCTCTCCGAAACTTCCCCAAGTACTGCTCCAATCGGTTGCTCCTCTGTTCTCAAGTCAGGATTGAATATTTGGAAAGATGTTACATTTCCGCTACGGTTTGTGACCGTAAAAAATCCTGGTTCTATTTCTTGATCTGACGGATGCTCAGTGAGATGAACATACGAGGGCAGAACAAGTGGGTTAAAATCCCAATCTACCACCGTTGCGTCTCTCCCACCTCTTGTCAGAGATTCGAAACCTTCTCCTTCGTGCGCTTGAAGCGCCACGACTGCTTGTTGATGCACTTCCCACACTGGGGTGGAGTCATCAAACTCTTCCATCTCTACATCTGTAGAGCCCGACTCACTTTCGTTTGTCATGTTCAGTGTTCACTTGGCAGATACAAAACTGTGTATCCTGAACCTGCATGGTCGTGCAGGTTATACCAAAGTGTAATTTCCTCTAACGGGAAATTCGTGTATGGAATCTCTTGAGTGTAGAAATCTTCCTCAAGATCCATTCCGCGAGCAGTGAATGTTGCTGTTCTATCTTCATTTACTGATAGTTTGCATACAATCAATCTGCGCTCTTTTTTCGCTACTTCCATGTACGATGCTGCTGCAGCATCGTACTTCAAGCTCCCAACAATGTCGATGAGCCAATATGCTTGTGCTGCGTCAGCAACTCCCAATACTCCATCTGTACAAAGAAGTTGTAGATTAATTCCACATGCTTTGGTGTATCCACTTGTTCCCGTACTGTGTGCGATTGCTATTCTTGTAGCCTCCGCCCTCTCCGCCATCTTTGCATCTGCATCAGACATGTTCAGTTTTGAATTGGTCGAAGGCATCTTCACTTATGTACTTGAAAAGGTTCTCTTTCAACTTTGGAGACCTTTTTGCCTTATCCCATAGTAATCGGAGAACCTCGTTGTTCTCCTCTTCGCTCCATTCCAAGCAGCCGCTAAATGTCCTGTTGCTACTTGTGTTTCTTCCTTCCTTGATCACTCTCGCCATGTAATTGGCCCTCTCTCGTGGCGTCCATGCAGACATGTTCAGTTACATTTGGTGAGTTGAACCAAGAATGATTATCTTATCTGCTTGATCCAAATCACAATAGTCAGATATTCCATCTGCCTTGAATTGATTTACTTCCTCTCTCCTAAAGGTCTGAAGAACATATCTTCCTTCTTCAGCGTTCCATGCTACAATTGCTCTGTGCATTTTTGGGTCAGGGTAGTATCGATATTCTACGATGTCCCCTTCTTCAACTCCTTCTGGGTGCCCTATCATGTTGCTGTTGGCTGTTCGCTTCTCAAGGTCGATGTAATCTTTTCCTTCTACCAAATCCGCAAACTTAGCAAGTAGTTTAGGTGCATCTGCTATGACTCCTTTGAGGAGTTGTTGTGCTTCAATTGCATTTGTTTTTGCATCTTCTTCAAAGTCCCATTTCAAACATGCGATTGCATTTTCTAAATGGAACAATGCTCTTTCTTTTCCTGACAATAGGATTGTTCCTTCAGGAACCTCTATTCCGTTTTTCATGTAATCTCTTGGTTCATCAAGATGGAACTGCCATCCAAGTTCCTCTTCCATCATTGAAATAAGGTGTCTTGCCAGTTCGTAAGTGTATCTTCCATGAAGATACGAGCAAAATGTGCCTTTATCTTCTTCAACCAGTTCCAGATTCCATCCAAAACCTTCAATGTAGTTGTCTGTGACCTTCACACGAAGGCCTCCAAAATCTACCTCTGACCTATCCAAAGTGGCGTAGGTCCCTTTTTTCAGACAAATAATTTCGTCCATGTTCAGTTTTTCATATATTCCCAGGGGTTGAATCGGTCTAATTCGTCTTGACTTATTTCGGGAGCACCCAAGCACCCCCATTTACTGATGTGTCTTGTTGTGGTTGAACTCCATTTTACATCAGTTCTAAATCTGTCAGTCACCATACCGTCCAAATCCAACTTCTTCATAGCCACTGGCGTTTCATAACTGTACATGACTTCTACATATCCAGAATGATCGTAAAATAGACCGACCCTCATGTTGCTTGCAAACCTTCTGATTTGTTTCAACCTGGGAGTACTTATTTCATCTTCTTCCTCTTCCAGTTCCCTCATTAGAGCATTTATCAGACTCATGTTCAGTTTTCGGTGTGATTTCATCCCACTCCGTCATCAATTTACAGGGGCGCTCAAATTGCTCAATCTTGAAAATGTAAGATCCTCTGTCCATTTCCCACGGTTCATAGAAGATTTTTGTTTCTAATGGGATTATGAGTTCTTCGCCAAGCCCACTAACCATTGTCACTTCATCTTCCCCATAGGTAATATCTCTCACGACTTCATTGCCACTCAAAACTTGCCATTGGCCGTTGTGGATGCCTTTCAAATCCTCAAAGGTTCCTACTGCCCAGCAGATTTTTCCAAATCTTTTCTCTATTCTTTCTTCTCCGTGATAGATGATGGTTCCGTGTGTGTCCATCGTTTCCGTTGCGCTATCCCGTTTGGAATGCGCATCCAATATATCATCAACTAATGACATGTTCAGTATTCTCGTACATTCACTCCATCGTATACAGTGATAACAAATCCGCCTGGGACGCATTCATGGCATCCACAGCCCACATCGTGTATATCTGGCCCATACCTTTCGTTTCTCCATTGGTTTAGGCACGCTACACAATCTGGGTCTTCTTCCCCGTATTCTTTGTCGCAAGTACATCTGTTTTCGTTTTGCATTGAGTAAAGCTTCAGTTTTGCTTTTCTTAGAGCAAACTTCAATTCTTTGAGTTCCCTAATGCCCAACTTTTCTAAAGTTCGAATTGAACGCTGAAGTTCTAATGTGGTTTGTTCCACCGCAATTATTTGATCAGGGGAAAACCCTGAGTTTGCAATACAATTCAGCCCAATTCCTTTGCATGTGGGGCAAAAGCCGTTTTCATCTGGTTCGTGCTTCGCCAGCCATTCCTCTCTCATCTCGGATGCTATCCGTTCAAAGTCGGTCATGTTTAGTCGCCTCCGTGTGTTCAGTCCCAAGATGGGCCTCGGTTCGATATTTCATCGTACACCCGCTCCACCTTATTGTCCTTGATGTAAATCACACCTCGATCATCTATGCCTTCGCCATAGAAGCGAACTTGCCCATTGAGCGTTCGACCCCACGGTGTTAGAAAATGCTCGATGATGTATTCTATCCATTCTGTATAGTCGTAGAATTTTTCGTGGCCGTTCCATTCAATCTCTTTACCGTTATCGGTTGGAACCCATTTGCACCAAAGACCTGGTTGGCCGATAGGTGCGTTGTTGTATGAGTCCGTCTTGAATGTTGAACCATCGTAGCTTTCTACCTCGATTTCCATTAGACACAAGTTCATGTGTTCTCCGAGTTCCCATCCGGCTCCGTCTGCAACATAAGCGCCTTCTTCTCCGATTGGGAGTCCAACGCTTTCGTATAGATTGTGAACGCCAGCCGACCAAACTCGGTCTCCGTTGATGTATTCCTCTACATCTCTTTTCATTCGCCTTGTTCTTGCGAATTCCTTCAGGTAGTTTACCTGATTCCCAGTCAAAGGTTCATCTAATTTGAATGAACCTTCAAATTCTGTATGGTATCCCATGTTCAGTTTTCCATCCAGAATTTGATGTCACTCATAGAGGCATCCCATCTGATTGCAACATTCCCCAATAGTGCGGGGCCTGGATTGTCCAGTAATTTTGTTGCTGGAATGTTTACATCTTTTTCTGTGAAATATGCTCCATCTTCATTTACCCACATTTCTTCAATCCCGTCCATTGGCCTGTATGCCACTGGAACCTGCGTGATGTAGGCTGTTTCTTGTCCGTCTGCAGCAAGGATTTTTTGTAATCCTTCAAAAGAAGGATCTTCAATCCTCTTTGCATGCCATACCGTTCCAGTTCTTGGTGTTACCAAGACCCAAACGGTTCCTTCTTCCACCGGTTCATCTCCAGTCATGTTCAGTCCTCCTTGAGTTCTCGTTCTTCAAGGAACTCTTGGTATCGCTCTTCCTCGTATTTTTCATATTCAACTTCAACTTTCGTCTTGTCGAATGAAATTGACATTGTGTGTCGTCCGTTTTTGTCTTGTTCACTATCTTCGATGCAGAAGACTTCATCGAAGTCTGCTCCACCGTTGTATTCCTCTATTGCACTGATTAGAATCTTTTTCATCCATTCGTGCGTTTTTTCCTGTTGGATCTCCCAACTGTCGTAATCCTCACTTGGACAGCGTGTCATGTTCAGTTACTCCTTGACTAAGTCCCAAACAACTACCTCATATGAACCACTCAATATTCCCGCTCTCAAGGCTGTTCCGGCTTTCTTGAAGTCCTTGTTCTTCGAAAGGACATTTCCAAGTTGTTGTGAAGTCGTCCCATGCCTTGTGGTGCAATTTATGTGGTCCTGTATTTGGTTTGTAGTTTGAGGACCATTTAATGCAAGGTACTCAATTATCCTCATTTTCAATTTCCTGGTCTTCATGGATTCTACCCCAAGTAGATTGGCATTATGAAATTTCTGTTCATTCAAGATGAACATTAGACAGCCTTATGCAAGTTTCAACTTCTGTTTTTGTGAAATCAACACCCAAAATTGTTACATTATCGGGTATTGGTTTTCTTGGTAATCCAATAAGGTCTGTATTTTCTGTTTGCGGAGTCGGCGTCAGCATGTATTCATCTGTGCCACTCATCTGGACGGGCTTCATGTATTCACCAAAGTATTCTCGTGTAAACTCTACGAAAAAATTGAGTCCTTGTGCCCGTATTTCGTTGCAGAATTCAATATCTGCCGTTTCCATCTTTCTTAGTATCAGTGCGATACTTTCTTTGCTCGTATCAATAGTTTCTTGATCCATTGTTTCCTCATCCATATTCAGAATCAACTCCAAACATGTTCAGTTTTCTTTCTTCGAGAACCCGTGCGATGTGCTTCGCTGAAGCATTCTCATAATGGAGCCCACGAAATTTATCGTGATTCATTTGCTCATTTAGAGAATCAATCATTTTTTGTCTCACTCTGGGTTTCTTTTCGAAGAATCTATCAATTATTTTCAATGCATCTGCGTGAATCGCATAAATGTGTTTTTCATATTCATCAATAGTCATCAATGAATGATAGTTCGTCAATCTTGACACCCAGTATGGGAGCCAAGCACCCGAAGCAGAGCCTTGATAACTTGGAGGCCCTGAACTGTATCTACTACCACTTGTCATTATGCCATTGGAGTATTTCATTAGAGACACTCGATATTGAAACTTTGAAGGTTTGTGTTCTAAGAAAAACACATTCCATTCTTCGTCCTTTGCCCAGTTATCTTCTGGCATTCCGCAGTCTGTGAGTCGTTGAAACTTTCTTTCATGTTTAACCACTACTTTTTTCCACTGCTTGTGTATTTCGTCATCATGGCCATACCAACTGTCGTTGTATTCTTCCCCATTTAATTCTCGATATTCTCTCTCAGTGTAGCCTTCTGCCCAGAACTCTAAGATTCTTTTTTCCTTATCCTCTTTCTCCTTTAGGAGAGCAACCATTAGGCTCATGTTCAGTATGTTTCCTTCTTTGTCGAAGAAAGCATGAAAATCGTATCCCCTTCTGGCTACCTCAATGATTCCTTCAATATCGTTGAGGTAAAGTCGCACATACCCATATTTGTTTTGGTACTCGGTAAACCTACGAATTACAGGTTTCGGTCCTAAGGTTATTTTGCGGTAAATCAATCCTACTGTGTGTGCGCCTTCGGGCACCTTCCTTTTTCCTTGTGCATGTTCATTCACCAGGTCTACAAGACTCATGTTCAGTCATCTGCTGGCGCGAATGCATGCGACATCGCATCTATCACATAATGCACCATTCCTACCGTGATTTCTGGATCACGGGCAATCACATATCCAATTGTCTCATCTCGGACCATTTCGTGCTCCTTGTGAGCCTCCATCATTAAACCGGCAATCTTACTGAATACAGCTCCTTCAACCTTCACGACTCTTCGCTTAGTCATGTTCAGTTATCGGCCATAAAGCGAACTACTTGGTCCACTGTAAATTTGTATCCGCTGCCATTCTCGTCATTTGCTTGAATTGGCATTTTCCTTGCCCTGGTATTGAGCCCAGTGATTGTGAATGTTTTTCCATTGCACACAAATGTTTGGCCCAACATTTCAGGTTTCAAACCGTATGAATTGGCATATCTTTGAAAATCCTTTGCTTTAGATGATAGAACGCTACCATCTTCGGATCTGTTAGCCACTTCCAAACTTACGCTTACAGGGAATATATCTCCCCTTTCGTACCTCATGCGCCCCAATGAGACGCTTACATTTCCGAAACTGCTCAAGTCAGCATTGTCTAATGCTTCTTGCAGTTTCTCCCTTAGCCCTTTGAGTACACTCTCAGACATGTTCAGTACAAAGGGTGTAAAGTCCTTTGAATAATTCTTCATCCAGTGCTCTTTCTTCTGGTTCATCTCGATAATATGGTTGTTCCACTCGATACCGAACCCAGATCTTTTCATCTTTAACAAAGACCTCAACAATCGTTGATGGCCTTCCGTGATACCTGTTATTCCACACTTGCCCTTCTTGCAATTTGCTCATGTTCAGTCGTCAGGCCCATACTTCAACAAATGAAGAAGTCTTCGGGCCTTTGCATTAGTTTCTCCGAGTTTATGCCGTATTTCTTCAACCAATCCCAATATTTCCCTGATATGTTCTGAATCAGGTTCTACACCGAGAACTTCTGAAAGTTCCTTTACGGACATTGACTCTTCTATTACCATCTGCGCATAGTGTTCAAGATTTGCCACTATAGCTTCAGTCAGTTTTCTCATCTAATCCCTCCCATGTCATGTTCAGTCCTTCCTGTCAATTCTCTTCCAGTTCTCATCAATAATACCTTTTTCCATGAGGAATCGCTTTGAATTAGCAACTGCATGGTGGTGATTCTTTCTTTTGAACTTGGTTGTGTTGTATCGCTGACCTGGTATCATGTTCAGTTCTCCATTTGTTCGAATAATGAAATTAATTCGCCTTGTGCCTCGTATTGGGCGTCTAATCTAATGACCCCTGCTTTACAGAAGTCCTTGATGTAGTTTCTCCAAGTTGGGCTATCAAATCTACTCTTCACTGTCTCCACCGTCCTTTCCGATGTTGTAGTTACTGGTAAACAAATCGGGAAATTTCGCTACAAGAATTTCCCATCCAAAGAAAAGTCCCATGATGATGATTAATGCAAATAACACTTCGCCTATCATTCTATCAGATCTCCCGATACTATTGTTTCATAATTCAGTCCTTTCCGTTCTAATTCGTCCAAAGCCAATTGAATTTGCTTCATTCCATTTTCTGGAATCTCTTCAAGGAACCAATCTCTTACAGTGGGCATACCGATTGTTTGCCCAGCATCGAAGCTGATGTCCTTTTCCAGAAGTTCGTATTCTGCATCTCTTACCAAGAGCAGTTCCTCCTCATTCTCGATTTCAATATGAACCGAGAAGTTTACACCTTTAGTGCTCATGTTTAGTCACCCTCTTTTCAAAAGAGGCGAAAAAAAAGCGGCCAATAGGTCGGAGTAGAGATTACTCGTCACTATTGGCCGCATACATTTGTTCGGTGTTCAGTTATCATAATTTTCTTCAAGATCTGCTATCAGATTCTTGATTTCTTCTTCGCTTGCATTTGCATATTCAAATCCAGTCTCCCAATCTTCTGCCTCTCCATCGCTGGCGATTTTCACATCATCTTTGAAGACGGCTTTCATTTTTGTAAGACAGGCCGTTACAATTTTGTCGTATGGCTTTCGAGCCGTCTTACAGAAATTGAAAACTCTGTCATTCTTTCTTTGCCATGAATCCAGAAATTGTTCTCTTCGAACACTAAAGGTTTCGTGGGCTGGTGCGCCCTCAAATGCCACTACATTCTCATTCACAACTAATTTTTCTATGCACCCACCAATGTGGGGCTCTACAATCGTCTTGACACATTCGGAATATTCTTCCCAATTGTCATCCGAGATCCTTCCCTCTGGTAAATACCAAAAGTGTGTATATCCCATGTTAAGTAGGGAGGAGGGGCGTATAGCCGACTGAGGGACGGACTTCTGTCCGTGCTAACCTACTGTTTGGTTTTGCTTCCTCCTCCATTACATTGTGCCATCGCAACCCTAAGGGTATTTGGCGGGCGCACCAGGATTCGAACCCAGGTCTCCGGCTTAGAAGGCCAGAATGATTTCCACTACACTATGCGCCCATGTTCAGTTTGCTTCAACCCACAACTTCCTACCGTTTGATTGTACGGCTCTCACTTGTGATGCTGCGGCACTTTTCGAGTTGAATGTTACATCTCTGGTGAAGATCATCTGTTCCCCTACCTGTTTTAATGCACCATCTTCGACAAGCTTCTGTCTCCATCTTCTTTCGGTTTCCCTCCATGATGGTCTTGCTTCTGAGTTTGCTGTTGAACCCTTTAGCACTACAAACTTGTCTCCTTCTAATTCGTGTCCGAATGCCTCTACTCCATTTTTCAATTTGAGTTCTAAGGTCTTCCTGTCCCAGATTTCCTCTGTCAGCCATTCGCCTTTGTTAGACATTCTCAACACCTGCATTCCCACTCCGCTCCACATTCTGGAAAAGACCACTGCAACAGAGGGATTTCTTGATGCCCCTCCGGCTCGCATGTGTGGCCCTTGAAAGTCCAGTCTTGACTTGAAAAAGACAAGATGTGATGCTTTAGGGAAAATAATGTCGTGCCAGTAATGATTCGAAAGGTATGTTGGGATCAATACCAACACCCTGTCTGCATCTCCTGACAATACTGATTGGTATGCCTTCAACACCCAATCCTTGATTGTGGAATTATCTCCACGACCTATCTGTTCTCTTACAATCTCTCCCTCCTTGTTCAATTTAGCAGAGAGTTGTTTGACATATGGAGGATTGCACCAAACGATGCCATTCCATTTCTGTTCTAATCCATTGTCTTCCATTGTGTAAAAATTAATGCAAAGTGAATTTTCTTCGCTTGAGGCCACATCAAGTGTGAATGGCCCAAAGCGTTCATCTAATGCATCAAACACTTCTTTGGGTGTCCAGAAGTCATTCTTCTGGCTGTTAGGCATGACACCCCTCATTGCCCAATTCTGAAACATCTTTCGAGTATCTTCATCAGTCATGTTCAGTCTTCTATGTCATCGTATTCGATGCCCCAATCTTCAAGGACATCACCTTCTGCGCTATCCCACCAGTCGCATGCGACTTTTTGTGCAAATCTGCAATCTTCTTGAAGCCAGTGTGTGTACACCCATTCGTCAGTTCCCTCTATTTTTCCAATAAGGAAGAATAGAGCATAGGGACTTTCTGGAATGAGGGCTTTGTCTTCTTCGCTCAAATCTTCATACGGTTTCTGTCCGATTAGATCGGCTTTTTCTCCGAATGTGTAGCCATCAAACGCTACAATTTTCTCTTTGGCGATTCTGAAACCATAAGTGGTTCTTGGTTCAAACCAAGAATCAAGTCCGGTGTCGTCACCTTCTTTGTTGATAGCCGCTTCTGTAATGTAGCGAGCCATCACCCTATCCACTGCATCATGCAGTTCGTCTCGTGTACGAGCCATGTTCAGTTACAATATTTTTCTCTCCATTTTTTCATGGATTCATTGTATTCAGGATTGCCCTTTGAGTCCTCCATCATCATGTCAGCCAACCAGTGTAATCCAAATTCTTTCGTGAATGGAGGATTTGACAACAGAATATTCTCATCCCATTCTGTTGGTTGGCTTAATTTCATGATCATTAGTAACAATGGTGTGAACCATCTTGGGCTAATTCTCTCTTGGCTCAAGCTGTTGATGTTATCTACAACTGCAGGTATGTTGTGAATTACCATATTCAAGAAGCATGCTCTCGCAGTCCTTGTTGATAATTCAGAAGCGAAATAAATCCGCGAACCTGCTGGTTTTGCCATTCCATCATATTTGTACCAGTCTGAGATCAGCATCCCACCGAATCCAGCGGCTGGGTCACAGACAGAATTCCTTTTCTCATCATCTTCGGGAGAACTAATCATTCTGGCTATCAAATCCGTCACACACTTAGGCGTGAAGAATTGACCCAATTCTTTGCTCAACATTCTATGATTCTTGTTCAAGTCTTTGGCGTTAGTGAGTTCTAACAGAAAGTCGCATTTTCCGATTGCGACTCCCTGAACCCACAAATTCTGCATGATTCCAAACGATACTCCACACTTCTCCTTTAACAAGAAGTCGCGTGCTGCAAATGCTCTTTCTTTGCATGTTTCTTTGTCGTAAGGTGCGAATTCAGTCATTTCTAACTTTTCGGCCACTTTTCTTGTTTCCCACATCGTCATCCAGAAATTCCAATCAATGAAAGACCAAAACACCTCAGTGTTGCTCTTTCCTGTTTTCTGATTTATGATTTTAATGTGGTGTAAGAATCTGTTTTTGCATTCCTCTAATGTGAAGGTGCTAATCTCTCTTCCTTCGTCCAAGTTCGATTGTACTTGGCTTATTCTCAATAAAACATCTTCCAATGTCATGTTCAGTTTCTCGAATCTTCAGCCACCAATCTCTTGCAAATTTGATGTGCATTGGATTCAATTCAAAACCAATGTAATTGATTCTCTTCTCTCCTTCGGACTCGTTCCAATATTCGATGCATGCAGCACCGGTTGTTCCGCTTCCGTTGAATGGATCTACAATGGTTCCTTCGACATTCGCCAGTTTCAATGCCCTTAGAGGCAGTTCTACTGGGAATCTGTCCTTGTGTCTCTTAGGATTTTTTGCAGTGATAGGTTGGTATTTGATGTACCACACATTTCCTCCGCATTTGTGCAATCTTCCGTATCTTTCCATCAATTGTTTATTCTCAGGCGCAGGTGCCCCTGGATTAACTGTCCAGGGCATTCCGTATGGAACTGCGATACCGAGTTTGTCCAATTTCGGCTTTCCTTTTGTGAGAAGGAAAATAAATTCTGTCAGATTGTTTACACGAGTAGGCACATTCAAAGGCGTGTAGTGGTTTTTGACCCAAACTATGGTATCATTCCACACGAACCCTTCATCAACTGCCATTGTCGCAACTTCAAATGCTCTTTCCTTTTTTCCAGCCTGATGGCCGAAGTTAAGGAATAGGCAACTGCTATCCTTCAATATCCTGTAGGCCTGTTTCAGCCAACTTCGCATCAACTCTTCGCTGTAACCATCACCCTCTTTGTAGGGGGGCGAGGTGATTATGCATGCTACTGAACCGCTTGCAATAGATTCCATGTTTTTCGCACAGTCTCCTTCTCGCACTTCTGTAGTCAATTCAAATTCTAAATACATTGATATGTCGATTTTTACCTTTTTGCCGCCGTTGAATGTGACGGTCAATACCCCATCAATGATCATTGTTATCCATCGTGGGTTTTTGTTTGTGTTCAAGGTTTCAGGTATCAGTGTATTTTCAAGTACACTGAATGGTATTGCGTATGTTTCCATCGCCCCTTCTGTCCTGTAGAACACGATTTTGAAGTTATTTCCGACCTTTGCCTTGTATTGCTCCACCTTATTTGGTGAAGGATTAGCAAAGAATACGGGTTTACCTTCCCTTTCCAGATTCGCTTTCAAACGATATTCCAGCATGTTCAGTAAAATGTTCTCGGAAGTCAATTGTTAGACTGTTCGCAGTTCCTTTTTGTTTCACGACCTTTTCGACATCTTTGTCGTCATATCCTGTGAAGTTGAAAACAAAATGCATGTCTTCAACCATAATTACAGTACAGGCCATTTCGGCTGCAATGTCCGTCATGTGAACTTCCAATCGCATTTCTAACTCATCCATGAACCCCTTAGGGTTTCTTTCTCTTGTTTCTGTGTGAATCTGTTTCAAGCGATTCATCACATTTTCATAACGGGGCCTTGTGTCCCCTTGATCCCTTGTACAGACTATGCTGATGCTCAAGCTAACCATGTTCAGTTGAAGGATTGCTTTGAAATCCTTCCGTATTCATCACATTCTTGCTTGATACGAAGCAATATGCTGGCTCCACGCCTTATCCAAGCGTATGCCTTCTTGCCCATGTTCGCACCGTGAGGAATCTCAAGGTCTGCCCACTCAGGCCAGTCCCATGCTTCAAGTCCTTCGACCTGGGGCATGAGCCAATCTGGAATTGTGGTTTTGCCTTGTTCATCCATTTCTGCAAGTTTGTGAGCATTCATGTGCTCCTCTACAATCCAATGGATTGCAATGAAATTTCTGTAAGCAACGCCTTCGTCACTATACTTAGTTTCTTGATCCAATGTCCACGCTTCTTCAAGTAGTTTTGCAGAAGCTTTGTCGTGCCCAAACGCAGTGCTTTGTGGCGTGCCATCTTCCCATGTCTTCTTGGGACTATCCTTCAATGTGGATAGTTTTCCAAGATCTGAGAATACAATCGCAATCTCAAGGATTGATTCATCGGCTTCTCCAATGATGTATTTACTTCTCCATTCACCTACCGATTTCTCTATGAGCATTCCAATAATGTGGTTGTAAAGCCAACCTTCTTCATGATGCTCATTGTTTTGATAGCAGTATAGCAGTTCCGTGTCAAACACATATCCGCCGATACTCGCTTTTCCATCTTCCAATAGCGTAATTTCGTTGTGGATTAGATGCTGGTTTATTGCATCGATTACCACTTCGATTTCTGCTTCCTCATCTTTGCCCGTAGGCAAACAATCTGCTTCTGTAAGCATGTTTAGTCGGATTGATCCATTCTATTTAATCTAACAGTTGTTGTATGTTCAGTAATCTTTGACGATTCGGTGAAACTCATTTCCTCTGCGAACGATAAATTCTCCTGATTCGCCTAATTGGACAATTCTTGGATAACCGTTTTCTTCCAACTGTATGCCTGCTGTAAGTTCCAAGCCAGTCATGTTGGTGTGGTATCTCGCTCGCTCTACCAGGATATTGAAATTATCAACCAGTTCTGGTCCCGAAAGTGGCAGACCAATGTGTTTGATGTAATCCTTCACATCTTTTCTGGTCACTGTCACATACGGATTTCCTGGGTGTATATCTCTTCTTTCACCTGAAAAATCTGCGATTTCCAATTCTTGTGTCCACCAGAACACCTTGTCTGCGGGAATGTTTCCATATGCAGTTTTGGTGTCTTCTGGGGCTTCGGGTTGATTTATGTCCGGCCAAATGTCCATGTAAAGCAAATCTACATGCTGAAGGCCGAGATCGTCTATTGTTGTAGTGAGAGCATTTCCTCGATATATTTCGAATGGCAATTCATCTTCCGAATCCATTCCCAACATTGCAGGGAATGCATCAGCTAATTCATCATCCATTTCGATTACGATTACTCTCTCCACATCGGGTTTGATTGCCATGTTCCATGCAACCCATCCCATGCCAAGTCCGCCTACAACCACATTACCTGTGGCCGCTAAAATCGGCAGGTATTGGCTTTCTCTTTCCAAAGGAGAATTACTCATCCATGTAGTTTCACCACGCTTTAGAATCCAGATTCCATCTGGTAGCGGGGTTATTCCACTAAACCATCCTCTCGCTTCGTTAGGTCCACCTTTCGCCAATTTCCAAGATTCAGTTTCTTGGGCTCGATAAGGTGGATCTTCGAATACACCGAGAGGGGGTAGGATTTTCTCGTTCCTTTTCATTTTCCTCTCCAGTCGCTTACGCTCCTTTCGGTTCATGTTCAGTTTCTGGTATGATGACATCTTCTAATGCCTTTTGTAGTGCGTCTTTCTTACGCTCTATTTCGATTTCTTTTTCAGTTAATTTTTGAAAAATACTCAGCATCCTAACTCTGGTGTTTGGCCCACATGTTACAGACACTTGCATAAATCTGCGACAACTGTTGATTTTCGTCCCAGGTATTTTTGGTGTCTTGTAAACCAAATGATGTAGAATGCAAATGAAACCACCAGGCTTCGTCACCCTTACTGCTTCATCTAACCACGCATATGGTTTGATTGGTTCTGTTTCCCACAGCGGATTGCTGTAATGGATTTGAACCACCTTGTTTTCGCTTTTTTCTTCAAGGTCATACGGAGGATCTGATATTGTGTAATCGTAAGTGTTGTCCTCCATAGGGAATGTTTCTCTTGCATCGGCAAGAAATGTTGGATTGTTCTTTTCTTGAATATCCATTGTATCTTCATTCTCTCTGCCTTGAATACTTCCTGAAAATAGGTGAAGGACTTTATCGTCCTCTGTGATTTGCATTGCTTTGTCCAATCTTTTCAAGAATCCATTTGGGTATCCGCCTTTGTATTTTGTCATAGGCCTTCCACAAGACCAACCTCTGCGTTTACCAAGTTCTGTCATTTCACTAAATGATTGCTTTTTGTATTTCAGGCAATCATAGTAACTCAGAACACGATGGATTGTCCCTTTTGAACAACCATGCTTTTCACCTATTTTGTCATAACTCATGCCACTCTGCGAATCTAAAATGATTTGCTCATGGTCTAATGACTCCACTAACTTACCTTTCAGTGTTAATGCCATGTTCAGTTTTTCCACCAATCGGTGCCAGCAGCGTACCCGATGAGTCTTTCATCATCGTATCGTACTCCGCTTTCTCTTTCATCTTCGGTGAATTTGTCTTCGGGGAACAAGAAAGATACGCTCACAGCGCATACTTCGTTTTCCATATTTCGGCCCTGATACAAACCGTATCCTCCATCGCCCAGACCGCTGTCGCAAACAAAGCCTACGCCATCTACGACTGCGCTGACGCATTGTGCCATCATATTTCTCATGTCCAAGTGCTCATCGTTGTACTTTGACCCGCAAACGATGGACATGCTTGCACTATCTACGCCAAGTTCCTTTACGAATTCCCATTCAGTAATGATTTCATCTTCTTTGACGGCCATAATCCGCCAATTTCTTTCACCCCACGCTTCGTATTCACCGCGCAAGGTAGTCCCCTTGTATTTTCCTGGTTTGATTCCAAGATCAAACTCTCCGCACCATGTCCCTATACCGTAGCCAGGGTCACTTACACATAGGGTGTCGCTAAACTCCACCACTCCTAACACTGATTCTTCCAATGTCATGTTCAGTATCTTTCGTACCAATTTGCCCCCAGCCAAACTGGGTTGCTCATTGCGTCCTTGTCTTTTTTCATCCATTTATCGAATGCACCATCGGCCTTTGCTCCAATTGCTTCCAAGAATGAAATGTAGTATCCATTGACTACAATTTGATATTCTGGGAAATGCATTTTGATTTTTCCATCATTGATGTCTTGGGCGAGTTCTCTGATGATTTTGTTCATCTTATCCCACTGCCTGACGGGAAACACCATTGGTTGCATTTCGGCCCAATCGATTTTGTTACCAGCATTTTTGCTGGAATAGTCCAATTTTGATCTCTTGGTGCCATCATGCCATCCACCTCTTCCATGTGCGTCATTATGTGCACTATCCAAAGCGTGAATAGCATCCCTGGCTGAAAGTAGTGCAAATCCACCAAAATGTGACTTGGTTCCTTTACTCTTTCTTTTGCTTTCAAGAAATTCGATAGTTCCACCTTCAACAGTGAAGGTGTCTTCTTTGTCTTCTGTCCATCTTGTTAGCATCCATTTCTCTTCGGATATTTCCTTACGGACTTTCTCTCCGAACTTTCGAGCCTTTTCAAGCTCCTCCCTAACATGTTCTCTCAAACTTGTCATGTTCAGTTTTTATTCTCCATATTTGTTGTCTGACTCGGTGATCAAGATTGTATCTATCGACAACGCCCAACTTTTCGATTCTTGGATCTCTCGCCAAAAAATTTCCAAGTTGGTTCATAGTCACACCATATCTTAATTTGTCGTTTACAAAATCGTAAATTTCTCCAGTTGATGCTTCGCCTTTTTCTTCAAGGCAAACAACAAGCCATTTCCTAAGCCTACCGTGCTTTTTGCTCAATATAGCCATGTTCAGTTCTCATCTCTTTCAATAATAGAGTGATGTCGTAATCCATTTCCTCTATGACTCTTGTATCGAGCAGAGGTTGGCAATCTTCCGGTAGTTTCATGAAAACGAAAAAGAAGGTGTTGTTTACACCTTTCTTCGTCAATGCTCCGTAAAGTGGATCTACTGGGAAAATAGACAACATTTCTGATGCCAAGATATTCAAGTCGTTGTACTTGAATACCAGTGTCCCATTCATTTTCAACACTCTCCAGATTTCTTCGAAACCCCTTCGCAAGTCATCTTGCCAATTGCCACTTCCTTGATCTAATGCACCGTATTTGGTTGTAATCAGACCTTTTGTCCATTTCAATAAATGAGGTATGTCCCAAGCCACATGGTAAAATGTGTTTGTTGGAATCCCCCTCATATCTCTATAATCACCCAATATGTCGGGCTTTACTTGGAAATTAGGTTGCTGTTCAATACAGCCCTGTTCTGTTTGTCTTATGTCCATAAACAGGGCATTTGGGTGCTCTTTGTTAGAGCGATGCCACATTTGACGCCCTCCACAACAAGCATCGAGTATCACCTTCTCATCCCATCGGATATTCAAAGTGATTCGATACCAACCTCTTCCGAGTTCTTCGTTGTCGATTCTTCCTGTCTTCTTCAATCTCGTTATCACATTACGCACTTTATGCTTCCATGCTGCCTGTGGAGGTTGCCATTTGCACTCGATTGAATCATCGCACAATTCTGGGTATCCCTTTTTTACGAAATCGTAAATCTTTGTTATGTGGTGTTCGCCTGTTGGCACACAACTCATTTCCGTCCTCACCAGTTCTCTGTAGAGTAACTTACTGGTCATGTTCAGTATCTGTCGCAACAAGAGTCCGTACACTCTGAGCAAACCAGCATACCACAGCATTCGAGTTTGTGTATGTTCCCGAATCCTTGATTTGGTGCTGGTTCTGATTGCTCAAAATCCTCGTAGTTGTCCTCTATCTTCAAACAGTATTTCCATCCCATTTTGATTGGGAATTTGTATCCAACATTGATTTGTTCATACTCATTTCCAGTTGTGTCCCAAAACTCTCTTGTTCCCCAACCTTCCAGTTTTCTGAATTCTTCTTCTGTGAGTATTTCGCCTGTTTCTTTGTGTCTGCGGCGACTGTCTCCGTAAATCCCAGCAATTCTGGCTTTTTCTTCGCCATCATCTTTGTGGCAATCCCGATGATCACGGGTTGCTTCCCAGAATTCATTTGAATTAGGTTCATTGTCATTGAAACCTTCTACATTGGCTTTAGCAACCCATGCAAACATTTCAAGAACAGTTTCTCCGTCTTGCTCTATGTTTCCATAATCGCCATAGTGCCCTTCGATGTTTTTACCATCAGGCATCAAAACGATTATTTCCTTTCCTTCAAGCACTTTTTCGCCGCATCTTTCGCAGTCATACTCCTGTCGCCCGTTGTAGTCAGGGGTGATTTCTCTGCCACACCCGCAGCAACATGTCCAACTGAAACTACCCATTTCAGTTTCCTCCTTGATTGCATCTGCAATTCATGTTCAGTATCTTCGAGTTCCTTTTTCATTCTCTCGACTGTTTCGAGTGTGTAGCCAGGATGAGTATCAACATCAACTCTTGCCTGTTCTTCAAACTCTCCAAGAAATCCTTCTTCGAATTCTCTTTGATTACCCTTTTGGATAAACGGGTTTGTTGATTGCTCAATTTGGTGCTTGTGTACAATTTCTGCACTTAACCATCCAGCAGGCGTCATTTCTCCTTCGGGTAACACCCATAAGTGAAATTGATTTGCTGTGTCGTGAATCCTGTTCATTGAAGGATACACTTCTACTGCCTCTCTATCCGGACCAACCAGTTCGTTCTTGATTCGCATCAGATCTCTCCAGTCATGTGCCAAATGGTCGTTTTCACGAGAGCGAATTGAAAGGTGAATGTATCCAGTTGCGTTTTCTGGATTGAAATACCTATCATAAAATTCGGGCATTCCTTTCTTCATTTTCTCCGCATTCTCTTCATCGAGCATCAAACTCCAGTTTTGCACTTTATTCAGTCGGTTATTGGCATGATAAACGAAGACAGCGTATCGGCTGTTTATCCAAGCCTCATCTGCCCCTCTTTTCTCTGCTTCACCTTCCAATACTTCGAACTCAGTCCATTTTGGCTTTGTTCTTTCGTACAAATCTGCTAATTCGTCTCTTGATAGGGAAATCAAGAAATCTTTTTTCTTTTTGTTCCTGTTTTCCCAATCTTGTTTTCTTTTCCTCTGCATCTTCCTCGTTTTGAATCCGTTGCCCATGTTCAGTTTTCTTTTCCCAAGCTTGACGATATGACTCGCACCATTCATCGTAATGTTTGTCGCAAACCCCATGCATGTTGTTTCCTTGCCTGCCTTTGCATCCATTTATGTGAAAAATGCAGCGTGGTGCCGTATTGGCCATGCACCTGTTTTTGTGCACAGGCTGACCTAATTTGTTTGTCGTCAATAATTTTTCATTGGGTTCATCTTCTTTGCATCTAACACATTCTACAATGAGAAATCCCTCCGAATGTCTTCCATGTGAGTCATTCCGTGATCTCCTTGTTCCATGTATGAGATAATCAAATGTAAACCTCTGTCTCTTTTTGTTAGAGATTTAGCCGCACTTAGAAGTTCGATTAACCCCTCCTTTGTGCTATAGTTTACGCTCCAGAAACAGTTGTCGTGTGTAACTCTGTATTGATTTTCTTTGTAGTCAATTACAACTTCCCATCCAACTCCGTCATCAGTGGGAAACACCTTCGAACTGATCATTGTCATATCTCGAAGCACGCTTTCAGCGGTTCGAGCATCCATTCTCCCATCAGCAAATGTGTGCCAATTTCGTAACATGTTCAGTTTCTTCTTCTTCTTCTATGCAAAAGAACTCTCCGTAGTTGTACGAGATGTATTCTTCGTACTGTCCCTCAATTTCTTCCATCACTATGTTCTTGAAAGCATTGAGAGTTTTGTTCACTCCGTTTTTCTTTACAATTTTCTTGAAGTCCTCAAAAGTGCTACACTGCCATGCACCCACTAACCCGAAGGTGTGGCATGGATTAATTGCAAATTCAAGGAAATCGTCATTATGTGGCTCTCCAATCACCATTGTGGGAGTTGCCCCAGCATCTAATGCATGGGAAAGCCAAGTAGCATCTGGGTTTTCCTTGCAATATGCTTTCATTTGCTCTTCTAACGAAGCAGTCAATCCTTTGTTGATCCTATCGATTCTGCCGTTTGTTCTCAACCAGCGTTTTACTTGGTTGTTGAAACTGTATTCAGATTCAGGAAGTAGTTCGGCATCGAACAGTTCCTCACGGTCCATGATTTCAATATCCTGGTGTTCTATTTGTGGTGGCCAAAAGCCAAGCCTCTCATAGAGGAAGGCCAAAACCCCACAGAACTCCTTTCCATGTGCTTCTACACCGCATTGTTTTTTCTGATATACAATTATGTGCGCCATTTCGTGTATCGCAACATGAGTTGGTGCTGTCAGGCTTAACCTGACGCATTTATCCCTCTCTGCTGTTCCTCTCACCCCTTCTTCCATATTTTCTTCTGGAACGAAGTAGTATCGAGGTATTGCAATATCGTATATGTCGGCACATTTGAACATCAAATCGACTGATTCTTCAATATCAATCTTCGTTAGTTCTGGGCAGTGTTCATCTATTGTTGAACGCTCCCAATCATATGCGTCCCACCGTTGTGGGTCCTTATCCAATCCAAGTAGTGTCACTACTGGTATCATCATGTTCAGTTTAAGCCGTTAGCATCTCATGGTCTATTGTGCGTTGTGGTGCTTTCCACACCCACAATTGATTACCAGCATGCTTGACTATGGCACTTACACCATATGTCATTTGATATGCCTTGTACACAATCAATGCTGAAGACATTGTCTCCGCTCTGCTCCATACTCCTACTTCATCTGCATAGGCATCACTGCCGATGACATGATCAAGTAGGTCGAGGTTGAATGTAAATCCCTTTGTAGTCATTGAGATTAATGCTTTTACCTCTTCTCCTGTGAACCCCATTACGAATAGTTCGTTGTCGTCCATGTTCAGTTTTCAAAATGATTTGATATTTGTTCATATCCCCAGTAAATTGGGATAAATGCAATTGTTGAATAAATCGTAAACCATCCAAATATCTCAATATCTTGGTTTGTCAATACACACCATAGAATCAGAAATGGGACGAACACTATGGTTCCGAAGATAGGCCGCACGATGTTGCGTGTAGCTTCATTCACCTTTGCCCCTCCAATTTCTGATTAACTGTCTTGGTTTGAACCAAACCAATATGATGAGATGTGCTATTACAAATCCCAACATCTCTCCAAAGCGATATGCTCTGCCTTTCCGTAAGTTCATGTTCAGTTATTCATCTTCCTTTGCAACGCCCCATAGTGGAACTTTATTTGCTGTGCTTTCATAGGGGCTAATGTAGCCTACCTTGATGAACTCAGGATATTTGGCCAATATGTTGCAAATTTCATTAAAGGCAATGTCCCTGTATTTTGTTGCGAGATGCAACACTAAATCCTTTGCAGTCAATGGACCTCTTTCATTCAATGCTTCACGCATCCATCTCCTTTTGCGGGTTTTCTTGTTCCACATAGTGTTCAGTAATTCCGCAACATCTACGAATCATATTGTTGTCGAGTTCAATAGAAATCGAATTCCTTCCAGTTTGCAACGCTGCCGCTGCAGTTGAAAGAGACCCAGCAAATGGATCAAGTACAACATCACCTGGAAGTGTGCTGAATTCTATCAGTTCTGCAATCAAATCAATTGGTTTCTGAGTTTCGTGCTTTCTGTATTTCTTGTGTTCTCTGATGTGCCTTAGAACATCTGGAGTTCTTCTCATGGGATGCCCAGCAGGGTATAGTTTCCTATTACCCTTTGAGAAAAATTGGATCAGTTCGTGCCTTGCTCGGCCATTGTAACCCATTCCCATGTGTCCTTTGTCCCAAACCCATCCTCGGTTGTAATCCCAGCCGGCTTCGATAGCCATTTGGATTTGACCTTCAATGTATTCGTGTGTATCGCTTGCGCTTGCGGGCATGAAGGAGAACATGTGCCCTCCTGGTTTCAATACCCGTAGCAATTTCCTGTACATTTGAACATTCATGTCCATTGTTTCAAACTCCCAGCCGCCGTTGAGGTTTCTCTTACGAGTTGTTCCCCATGACATCTGCTTGTCTAAAATTGCATACGGAGAATCCATAATGATGTGATCAACGCATGAATCCTCAAGGTCGTCAATCACTTCGTTGAAATCTCCATTGATAATTAGGGCTTGAACCTCTCCATCTGTTGCAATGTAGATGCCTCGCCCTAATCTTTTGAAGCAAATTCCAATGTTCTCATTCAGCCGTCCCCTAATGGTGGATGGCTTCTCTTCAAATGCCTCATATATCTCTACGAGTGTTTTCTTCTCCTTGAGATATTCCCACAATCTCATTTTCAATGGTTGTGTCATGTTCAGTTATCTGGTCGCTCGTCTGCGTTATCCCACCAATGAATCGGAATTACATCAGTATCAACCGGTAGATTTGCGACCCAGTTCTTGTAAAGTAAACCCATCTTGTTGATGTCGATTATGAATTCCTCTACTTGCATGGCCCACATCATTGGTCCAGTAAAGCAATACATGTGCCTCGCATGGATCCCTGAGTAATGCCATTCTTCGCCCAAATTGTGCTTAACCCACAACTTTGCGCATCGTAAATTGTTCAATACCAACTCTTCCTGTGCGTCTAATCTTCCTGAAAATTCAGAAGTATACTCAATCCAGGTTTTGACGGGTATTCCATCTTCTGCCAATTTCTCATCGGTCATGTTCAGTTTACAGTTGCCACTTTTGCTCCCAATATTTGTATAGGATATTCAACGGTTGTTCCGCATTGATTAGGACATACATCGCATGTTGTATCGCATGCAATTGCAAATGTCTCCCAATCTGCGTATTTGTCGCCATCGAAAATTATCGGCCCTGCTGTCTTCTTTCTACCTGCTTCACCAGTCGAATAGGATTTTGTGCGTCCCATTGCTTCATGGTCGAGGTAATTCCATCGAGGGTCAGATGACCCTTCGAACTTCCAGGGTGTTTCAAGTATTCTCCACCCTTGACTCTCACACATTGCTGTGAAAAAGTTCTGAGTGTCGTCCATTTTCTTACCCTCATCTGTACTTCTATCAAATTTCGCACTGCAGATTCGAATGATTACCGAGTCAGCTTCTTTAGCACCGCTCGGCCTTGTCATTTCATCAAATGCGATGAGTTTACTGACAATGTCCCTGACTCTGTTTTTCTCGGCTCTGCCGATTACAAGGTCTGGACTCCATTCGTAGCCTGGAATCAGGCTGAAATGTATGATTGCGCCGCTTAATGCCATTCGGATAAGTTGCTCATCTGTTGGCAATGTCCAAAACTTCGAGATGATTACGGTTCTGATTCCTATCATCCCTGCAGCTTCAGACAATTGTGCTGCGCTTTCCCAATCTAAGGAAGGATCTCCAAATACTCCATTTCTCAGCCAATCAAGGCGCGGGTTCTTTTCGACCATTTTCATTAGGTCGTATTGAACTATTTCCGGCACCAACGATTGTATTACTGGGAGGTGGAACTTTCTCCGACCCATGTTTACTTTCATGCTTCTTGCGGCATAACAACCGTAGCAACCGCCTGTGCAGCCTTCTACGGTATCAGTAACATTGGGTTCTGTCTTGTTGTTCTCCTTTACCCTTACAATTCCTTTGTCAAATTCTCTGCGTGGAATTTTCTCCTTGCCCTGTCCCAATGTAAAATTGCGGACTGGCTCCTTTGCAATAACTGGTAGTGTCATTTGCGTCATGTTCAGTTTATTCATTTAGCCTCCTCTAATTTCTGCGAGGTTGCATCTTTCCCAAACTTCCTCGGTTATGCCGAGTTGTTGGGCCTTTATTTTGGATCTTTCTTCGTCAAATTCCCAGTCATGCTCGTAGTTCTTGAAGGTATATTTGTTGCCATCAGCAAACTCTACTTCTTTTTCTTGGACTACACCTTTTCCGATTGCTCCGTCTGGGAGTTCATCCCATTCTGCATAGGTGTTACCAAAACAGTCTACAGAGTATTCTGACATACCCACAAGTGTTTCTGAATCTGCGATCACTTCTCCGTTGATTTCCCAACCCCAAAAATCCATTCCTTGCTCCATGTAAGTGTGTTCTACATGAAATCCTTGTTTAATTAGTTCTGCAACCACTCCAAATGGTGGAGACCAGGCAGTATCGAAGTTCAAGCATAGGGATCCATCCCGTCCAATCATTGAACCTTTCACGGGAGAATAGCCTGAAGTGTTGTCTCCAAAACTTGCATCCCATTTAGTACCCCAATTTTCGATTCTCCAATTCCACCAGGCTGGCATATTTTCGTATCTGCCGCCTTTCTCATTTTCCTCATATTCAGGTTCTGGAAGAATGTGTCCAAAGAACTTACCTTCTTCCCCCCCTTCAATGTATTTCCTCACAATCTCTCCGAGAGATTGTATTTTTTCCTCATCCTCGTGCTTTATCACGAGTTCATTGTTACACCAATTCGGCATGTTCAGTTTTCCAAGATTGTGAAGCTACTACGGCTTTCAGTTCTATGACTGCTTGATAACCGCACTTTTCGCAACTTGCTTCGTAGTGCTGGCCCCGTGCATCTGTATTTTCACAGTAGAAACCAGGTTCTCCTGGCTCACAGTCCTCGTACCATTTTGCTTCACATACAGGACACGATGAACCGTGTCCTATTGCATCGAAGTTATCTCCTTCCTCATAGGGAAATTCTCTTTCCCCTTTGGTTTCCTTCCTCTTATTGGGAATATATCCAACCATGTTCAGTATCTCTATTCCTTCGCCTGGTAGAGTGTGAATTCTCCATTTAATGCTGCGAGTTCTAAGGCCTTTGTTGTTTGACCTTTCTCTTCAGCAATAATTCTATCAGCGTGAACTAATGTTTGAGTAATGATGCCGCCTTTTGTCCATTCTTTTTGTTCTTTAGGCGTCAATTTCAAAAATCGCTTTTCACTAATCCTCTTACCTGTGGCGTGATTGACATAAATGCCCGCTCTGCCACTTCGAAGATGCTCGATCTCCATTCGGAGTTCGTTTTGCTTCTTTTCATCTCTCTTGATTTTCCATTCCCCCTTTTCCTTGACGGGTAGGGAGTGACATTCAATCAATCCTGTGTCAAAGTCAATTAGATTGTGCTCGAAATGTTCTGCTGGCATGCCTAAATCACATTTCGCATTGCCAATCAGATGTGAGATTTCTACACACATCTCTCTTTCCTCTTCTCGGTTGCCTTCTATTCGGCCAGTCCGAATCAATTTTCTTTGAGCAGAGATTTTCTGCACCAAAGAATTTACCTTCCTTCGCTTACGCTTGTCTAAGGCCATGTTCAGTTGTACCAGAATGTTCTGGTTTTTACTCCATTTCGTGCTTGTAAGACAATGCGGGTAATCTTCATTTCTCTTGGTGCTTTCTTCTTCTTTCCAGAAAACCCTGACATTGTTGTCGTACCTTCATTGATTTCAACCACAGTCCAAGTTTTACTTCCTTTGTGCAAGGGAGTATCTCTTACTAAACCGTGCTTTTTCAATTGGGTGCTGGTAACTCTGTCACCTACTTTGACATCAAGGGGTATTCTACTCATCTAATCCCTCTTTCCTGTCAGTGGGTCGAATTGTGGATCTCCGAGAGCCCACCTAAGAGTTGCAACCGCTCCTTCCAATCCTTTGTATTGCTTCATGTGGTGTAACTTTTGTTTTCGAGTTAATCCACCTTTTTGCAATGCAGTGTAGTGTGCGTTTTGCAATCTTTCCGCCTCGTCTAATTTTGCTTCAATTTCCTCCCATGATTTATCATAGGTAAACCGTTCCGAACCTCTCATCTGTCCGTCCATGTTCAGTCCCTGAGTCTCCCCAATTTGAATGATTCCCACACCTCTACTGCTAATCGATTTGCTCTAAGTGTGTCTCGACCAATCAAAATTGGGTTTCTCATTTGTGTATTTTCTGTAATTGTGAACCACGCATATTCGTGCGTGATCCGCTCATCACCGATTCCAAGAGAAAACCAGCACAATATGCATGGCCTGTTCTCTGCAAATCCGTTTGATGATTTAACCACCTTTCTGTCAAACTCTATCCAGGGGCTCCATTCGCCCCCTAATTTGTAAGCTACATATTGAATGCCGCTTTTTTCCTTGTAATCTAATTGCTCTACTCTCAGTGTGTTTGATTTCGCGCCTGTATCGATTTTAGCAGTCATACTGCGTAAATCCGGAAATTCTGATTGCCAGTGTGGTGGTTCTGGGTCACGGTCTAACCTCAATATGGGTATCACCGTTGCTCTTTCCAGTCGTCCAACTGTTCTGCTCATGTTCAGTAGATATGGTCCGTCAAAATCGACTGGTCGCATTACTGCTGTCATCCAGTCTTTCCAGGCACCATATTCTTGCTGTGTTAATTTACCAACCACATAATTCCACTTTTCATCGAACCCTGTTGTTAGGCCTCTTAGAAAAATAGGTAGTATGTTGTTTACCAAGATGTCTTGGCCTAAATCGCTATCGAATTCAATTTCGTAGCCGCCATTTTCGAACACTTCTCCAACTTGTTCATGTTTTACCAAGCCAGGGTATTCGTAGTCATGTCCATCAACTGTGTATTGTTCTAACAAGCCCAAAAAGCCAGCGTTATGTTCTCTAAACCATTCGTGGCGGGTGATGTCTGCCATTCGAACATCAAGACTTTCTCGTAATGCTGACGCATCATACTGGTCTATCAGTTTCTTGTAAATTGCATCTCCTAAACCACAACAACAGATTTGTTTTTTCTGTTGTTCGATTTTCTCCGTCATCCTTTCTGCCTCATCGATCATATCGTAATCTGCAACCATCAGGCTGCAATATCCGCAAACTCGAATAGGATAATCCCACCCATTTTCCTTTGCGACTTCTTCTGGATTTCTTCTTGAACATATTGGACCACTGTAATGGCCTCCATTCAAGAACCAAATCCAATCTGCATCGATGTGCTTGACGACTATTTTCGTCTTGGTTCTTTTGTCGAGCATCATTGCTACTCTTCTTCGTAGTGTCAATTCTTCTTTGTTGTAAAATGGCCTATCTTCTTCATCAAGCAAGTCGTCTCCGCCGTCAGGATTGATGAAATGGATATGTTTTAGATCTCCATCATCATTCCAAAAAGCATTGATTGTTGCCTCGCTTATGTCATTGTAAAACCACATGTCAAATGTCAATACCAAATCTATTTCATCTCCGAAATAGTTGTCAATTGCTCGTTGGGCATTTTCACTTGCTGTGCCTGGATGGCCATGCTCAGAAGAATGTTGTGTTAGATTCAGTAATGCGACATTGCACTGCTCAGGCAGGCTATTTTCGCATTCTGGACCAACAGGTGATGTCTTTCTCCTTTTTGCGGCTAATGCTTTCTTGCACCAGCCACAGCTCCTTGCATCGTGTACAAAGTCATCCATGTTCAGTTTATGGCGTAAGATCTCTATGGATCCCAAAGCCACTTGTTCTCATTGTTGCTAATTTCGAGAATTTTGTAAATTCTCCTTTCAATTTCAACTTCAATTCCATTGGATTTGGAAATAGTTCCCAGCATTGTAAGGCGTATTCCTCAGAAATGCGGAATCCTCTTACTGATTCAAGAATATCTTTGAATTCATCAAAGTCAATTCTTTGAACCAGTAAGTTCCAATGTAACAACCCGCGCCCAAACAGTTCGTGTGCGTCTTGTACCCCCATGTTCAGTCTTATTGATACCTACCATTTCATTTCTTCTGTGGCAGTACAAGTTTACTTTTGATTTTGTTCGCAAATGGGATTCTGCATTTTCTGTGAATCCACAATTCTTTCTTTGTTCGAATACTATCGCTTGCATTGCATAGTTTGAGGTGAATCTGTCCTTTGGTGACTCTTCCACCGCAATGAATGCATCCAGTTCCTGTACTGCTGTTTTTTTGTAGGTAAATCCTATCTGTTTCTATTCCCGCTTTGATTATTTCTGCAAATCGGTAGATACATCTGCAACATAGCCAAAGATACTGCTTTTTTTCTGTGGTGTCGTGTGCATTTTTGATTAGAAGGGCTATTTTCCCCTTCTGCATCGAATTACCACATGATACGCAGCATTGGCTTGTTGTATTGCATTTCTTCCATTGAAATGCCTCACTCTCTTCGCTAAATGGTTCTGCGAGTGCCATGTTCAGTTTTGCACCTGTTCGTAGATTGCTACTATTCGATGCGCCATTCGTGGATCTATTTCCAGCACGACCAATATAGCGTCAATTAGACATCGGCCATTCTGCATTACTCCATCTTTGTGCATCTCTTCAATTGCAGATGCAAACATTTTGTCGAAATCTGGTTTCTTCTGGATTAGGTCTTCAATGCCTTCCTGTTTTTCAACAACAGTTGCTAAAGCAGACCATGAAACCAATCCTTCGCTTCCTCTTACCACAGGTAAAGGATCCCCGTTTAGGCCCCATTCGGGGTCACTATCTCTTGGGTCTTCCTCTTGTGGACTTTCCAGGACCTCGTACTTGAAGTGCACATACTCATCGTCTTCGAGTTCTTCGTGAGAATGATTACAGTTTGGACCGTGCACATGCTCTTCCTCGGTTTCATCTTCAGTTTCAGTTCCTTTCTCTTCTTCAACAGAAGATTCTGGTTCAGGTTCGACCTGCTCCTCTTCTGCTTTTTCTTCAATTTCCTTTGCGATTTGCTCTTGCTTCTCCAATGCTGCTTCGAGTACCTCTTCAGCATTTGTGTCAGGAGTTGCTTCTGTAGCATTGTCAATGATTGATTCTTCAAGGGGTTGCCCCTCGATAAATGTGATTCCGATTTCTTCGGCATTCGCAGTTATGTGTGGGATGATCAACTCGAATTCCTTTAGATCTCCCCCTTGAAGTCGGTGTTTGGAGTCGTTTGTGGCGACCCATTCTACCAACTGTTCTGCGTTACAAAAGTGTTCTTCGCATTCATCTTGACTTGATTTGAATCGCAAAAAGCTTCTGACCATAGCGAACTTTTTGAAAGTGTCATCGCCTATGTCTCCCTGTATTTGTACCTCGTAATCCTTGCTTGGCGAAGGTTCCAGTAAATCCTTCATTCCCTCGCCGTGCGAGCCAGCCGCCCAAGCGACAAAACTATTCATCACTTCTGAATAGTTGTCTTCTACGGCTTCGCCCTTAGGGTCTTCATACAAATCATCTGCAAATATTCGGTTCATCCACATTATGTGTTGGATGCCGTCATCTGCCTCCTTTTCAACGGTTTTCTTCTTCTTCCGTCCCATGTTCAGTTTTCATCTCTTTCATCAGTGTTCCGAATTCTTTCGGAAGTGGTTGCAGTGAACGAATTATTACAGGTGCATGCTCGTTCCTGATTTCTTCTAATTGTATTGTTTTCACTCGTTTTACTGTTTTGTGACATCGCAAGTGAAAAGCAAATGCTTCTGGATCAATTAGGTCTTTACCTTCAATGAGGTAAGCATGCTCTCTGTCCAAATCATCTGTCCATAAGACAATGACTTTTTTCTTCATGTTCAGTATCACACAACTTGCACCATGCGCTTCCAATTCTTGGGATTAGCGCGAGCAAGTTTGAGTGCTTTGACGAGAGTTCTCATTGAACGCTCTTGTCCTTCATACTCATCTGACAATAGCCACTCAAGAACATTCCTTTTGAGGACTTTGTCCATCTTTGGCTCTACTTTGTCGATGAGTGTTCTCATTCGGACCATCATCTCCTCATCAGTTACTTCGATAGGGAGATACATTGTTCTGTCGAGGATGGCCGAGTTCATTTTCTTCTCTTCCTCATTAGTGATTACGATTACGCCACCGGTGAACTCTACTTGGGCAGGTAATTTGCCCAGTCTCTTCGCTTCTTCAGGATCGATTGCTGCTCTATCCGTTAGCCACGAAACAATTCTCCTGTCGCTGGTATCCATCAGTGCCTTTAGCAAATCTACCATTCTTTTGTCAGACCATATGGGGACATCATCGAACACAATGATTGGGATTTTCACCTTTGCAGGTTTCCCACTTGCGCCCTTCTTCCCTTGTGCGTCTGCTTTGGCTTGAAGTGCCTTTTCAGCCCATTGGACCACTAATTTGTAAACACCAAAGGCTGATACTCCAGCCCTGATAATGAGGTAGTCTTCATGTTCCACTCTTTTGTATTTCCTTTTCAGCAATACTTCCACTACTTCGTGTGTTTTTCCAAGTCCAGGTGAACCCCCGATTAGTGCTGCAGCAATATGCCCCTCAATTACAGAGGAAGCTATGTCACTCATAAGTTGCATTCGTTGATTGATGCTTAGCCTGTTTAGGCGCTCGGTGACTGTTGAAACTCTCCTGGGTTCGTTGCTTGTTTTAGTTGCAACAAATTCCCTGGGTGTGCTTTCAACTTTCTTTTTGCTCACTGTTTCGGGTGGTTTTTCGGTCTTGGTTGGTATTTCTTCAATATCCTTACTTTCGTTTGGAACTTCGATGACTTCATCTTCGTCATCTTCCCAACTAATCTTCTTCTTTCCAAAAAGACCCATGTTCAGTTTGTGCATTTGGGCACTTACCACAACCATTGGCTGGGCAGTTACCGCATGTTCTTGGCTGAAGCCAACAAACTCCTTCATCTAATGATGGTTGAATCACTTGAAGTGTTATTTTTCCCATTTGTCCACCTCCCGTAAATCCTTAGGCACCTTGCACATTGTCTGCAATTGTGCCTTGACCCTGCTGCAATTATTGTTCTGCAGCCTTCTCTTTCGCAAATCTTTGCCATGTTCAGTTTAATTGTTCAAGATTTGATTTAGGGATTTCACCCCTTGCACTTGGATCCAACAGTTTAGAGACGAACAGGAAGTCCTGTCCAGGTATTGTTGTTTCAATGACAACAATCTCATTTTTGTTGAATACTCCGTGTGATTCTATTACTCGACAATTTTCATCAATTGATGGAGTCCATAGCGAAAGGTCCCAACTTTCTGGGAATAGTTTCAGACGGTTAATTTCTGACATTAGTCCAACCCCAATTTGTTTGCGTGCTTTGCGTCCTTTGCATATGCAACGATTGGTTTAGACCATGCATCCACGAAATGTCCGCCACCACTTCTTTCACCAATACCGACAATCAGAACCTTTTCCACTTTTCGGTCTAAGGTGATGCTTTGGCTACCCGCTGGTTTTGCTTTGAGTAGTTCCATCAGTTCTTTTTCTGCTTCGTCTTCCTCTTTTTTGATTCTGCGAATCTCAGCGTTGTGATGAGCCCTTTCCTTTCTCATTGTCATTATTTCCTCCACAAGTTTGCGTGCTACCACGCCCTCTTCTTCGTAATCGACTTTCTCGACCATGTTCAGTTATTCTTCCTCTTCTGGAGGATCCTCAATGTAGGAGTTCAATTCTGGTGGTTGCCAGTTTAGGTCGTTAGCGACCCAAACAATTCCTTCGTTTCCAGAGCGTAATTCTCTTTTGCGCCCTGAATCTCTCACCAGTCTTTTCTCAACTAAGGTTCCTCTTGTTGGTCGCCAACTGCTACCAATGTCTAACACAGGCCTTCCTCTCATTTTTGCGAATTGGAAACCTGCTTGTTCATCAGTGATACCATTCTCTCCAGCATTGACGATTATTCTCCAAGCATAGGCTAAGTTTTGTGTCCACCTTCTTCTGGTGGGCTTTGCTGCTTGACTTGTCTCTGTATCGTGAACCGCTGGTCCAGTTTGCACAGCTACTTCGAATCTTCTTTCGAGAAGATTGTTGTCAGCAGGTTTTTTCTTAATCATGTCAAATATCGCCTGTATCTCCATCGTTTCGCTGCTTGTAATTTGAGTTTGGTCGATGATGGCTAACCTTTGTGCCTCTTCCTCATTACATCGGAAGATCACTTCATACTCACCGTTTGGGTGACTTACCACTCTGAAAATTCTTCTATCTGAATATCTTCTTGGCATGTTGAGTTCATACCCCCTTTTCGGGAGGGCCGTAAAAAAGACCCATCACTGGCTCCCAGTGATGGGTCGTATTTGTATTGTGTTCTGTCTATTCACTCTCCTCGTCTCGGAGATTTGCTCCTCTCCAAGTTCCTGGTTCGTGATTGTTTTTTACAATTCGTGCTTTCTTTGATTTCTTACGCTTCGGTTTTCCATTCTTTAGGCATACATGGCCTTCAACCGTATGGGGTCTCCCAAACTGGTCATGGACATACATTCTTATCACGAATGATTTACCGCTTCCGTCTTCATATTCAATTTTCTGCACGGTTCCTCTTAGGGTAATTTTTCCAATGTCGGTGCCCTTGAAGGCGTTTACATCTCGGATTTCGATTACCTCTTGTTTCTCGAAGGCCCACATTAGGTCCTTGAGACTCCTAACGACAAAAATACCTCTTCGGTTTGTCATGTTTAGTGTTCTGTAATTATCAATCACGGATAACAACGGAATCATTCAGAGTCATGTTTCCACTTACCTGAATGTTGTTGTCGCCCACGATTACCTGGGTGTTGTTGTTCTTCGTCTTGCGAAGATCCAAATACCCATGTACGAGTTCCATTTCTGGTTCGTCTTCCATCTTAGTGCAATTGATATACATTGAGATTTCGAAGGACAAGCCAGAGCCGTCTTCGTAACTGATTCTTTGCAAGTAACCTACTAAGTCCCTGGCGGCATATTCCCCTTGACCGTAATCAATTACGACATTTGGGATAATGCACTTGGTCTTGTTTGGTCCCTGCCCACACGCCCATGCTGCCATGAGCGAATCCTTGTCCACTACATTGATGTATTGAGACATGTTTAGTGTTGAGGTGCCCCCACCTGCTTTGACGCAGGGGGTTCCTTGAATCAAGATTCGTCCGCGAGGCTTTCCTTTGCAGGTTCGTCCACGGCCTTATCTTCACCAATTCTGGGGGCGTGTTTAGTGTTAAGGTGCCCCCACCTGTTACTGAAGCAGGGTTCCTTGAGGAAGATTGGTAAACACTCCAACTTCACTCAATCATGGAACTTGAGAAAGATTGGCCTGATGCTCCAATCTTTACTCAATGAGGGCGTGTTCTGTATCATACATACGCAATCATTGCGTCTGCTGCTTGTATCTCTTCGCAATCGCAACCATCACAACTGCCGCATGTAAGGCAGCATATTGGTTCCGGTTCGATGCAATTTTCGAGAAGAATCTTGTGTAATGGTTTATCTCCCATATGTTGAATGAATTCATACAGGTAATCTGACTCTATGCGAGTTCCGGCTTCCCTGTGCTTTTTGAGTTCCTTCAATGCGTCATTACTTATTCCGATAAGCCAAGCAAAATCTTCTGCTGGTATCTGGATCATCGTCTCATCCTCAACTAATTCAGTCATAGTTTCGGTCATGTTCAGATTATTCTTTACACTCTCCAAGTGTTTTGGTTCCGTTTTTGACTGCTATTGCGTCATCAACCCTCCTCTTATCTTCACTTAGAGCCAAGTGTAATCCTGTTAGTTCCTCTATATCGAGTTTAACCAACTCCCTAACATCAAATCTCTCTGGATATGTTGTCATGTTCAGTATTCGTTCTCGATTACCTCTAAAGGATGGAAGATTCCACTCTCAACGAATAATTTGAATCTGTGGAAAGGCATTTCGTAAAATCCAATCTTGCCGTCAGGGGCAACATATGTGATTTCTGCAAAATCCTTTGTTCCAATTATTTCGTAGGGTAATACTGTAGTCCATACATCGCGGGTGATTTTGTTCACTCGCATTGATTTGCCCTTCTGGTCTACCCAGAAAGGGTCAATCTCATCCTTCTCCAGTGCTGCAAGCACTTTAATGTCCGAAGTCATGTTCAGATTTTTTTCTTAACATGGGGATTGTTTTTTCCTGGTTCCCCAATGTTACTTCTTTCTCCTTTACGGCCACCTTTACGGTATTTGCCATGTTTTCTTCGCTCCTTTCGGACCGATTTCTTTCGTGGTCTTTCTCCACTCGGTGTCTTTGCCATGTTCAGCTATCTGTTTTCTGTTCCTACGCTGTTTTACTCCTTCCGTAGAATCCAGTTTCATTCTTTAGTGGGATCTATGCGCAATCAACTTTTGAAGCCGCTTGTCGGTTCTGTGGCATTCAAGACAGTTACCTGGGTGCCCGTTACATCTTGCGAAATGGTCGTCAAACTGCTTACGAGCGTGCCATACCTTTTGGTCGTGCTGGGATTTCATTGTTACTCCCAGCCCAATTCTTTCGCTGTTTGGGCTCCATTCATTGCTGATTTTGTGAATCACTTTTGTTACATACTCGCCAGTCATCATATTCCTGACTTTTACGGTCATATTCGTTTCCGCAATATAACGAGCATCGTATTCCAACGGTGGAGGTTGTTCCCGTTTACCGATGTAGTATCCATCTGCATCGAAGTTAAACTGTATAGAGGGCCTTCGGCTATCTTGCCATATTCGGTCAATCCTCTTCTTTTGTTCTTCCTCTTCTGACTCAAGATATTCTACTGCTGTTTCCTCAAACCTGATTTGAGCATGGAGCCCGAAGGCCCTAAACAGATCGTTCTCGGTCCAACCATAGTATTGGTCTTCTTCGTATTCGTATTCATCTTCAGCAAGGTCCATGTCCATGTCCTCATCGAAGTGTTGTAATCCGTCATTGATGTATCCACATTCTTGACAGTACACTTCTCCCCTGATTGGGTCTTCGACTGGAGTTGGTGTCGAGCACGGGCAACCAAAAGATTCCAGGATGTTATCCATGCGGAAGCCTTGTGCCTCGATTCGGACCCAAACGGGCCATGTGCTTTCATCATCTATGGAAATCTGTTGGCAGTTGTAGCCTGCCACTGTTCCGTCAATATTCTCCAATATGTCGAAGTTTCCTTCTAATTCGTTGATATTCGCAAAATCGCCCACCTTACCACTGCCTAATCCCTGCTTACCAATTTCTGCGTAAGTGAAATATTTTGTCAGTGCCTTCAACCCTCCAGGGTTGTATTCCTTACCGGTGCTGCTATTGCTTACCATGTTCAGTCTTCTTTGAGGAGTTCTATCTGCTCCTTAATAACATTTAACGATGCATGAAGATTATTGGTCTGATAGACAATATTAGCCTTATGTGACTCTTCTAATCTCTGCGCCATTTCGTAAGTCCAACTTCGTTGGGATCTGTGCATCAAATAGAGCAGTCCCAACGCCCAAAATAACCATAATTCGGTCATGTTCAGTGCAATTTCTCCAAATTCTTGCCATTAATCTGCAATCATTCGAGTCAAACTCGACTGATTTTCCGCCAACATTTTCGGTTTGTGTTCCTACTTCTTGGCATCTTTCTGCTCGTTCGTCCCAATCACTTGCATGTGACTCGGCCCGTTCTTTGCTTTTCTCGCATCCTTCATTAGATGCCTTTGCTAATTTCTCGAAAGCCTTTGAGGCTCTTTTGAAATTTAGATCACCTTCTCTGCTCACTTGAACTGGAAGTTTACTCATGTTAAGTTTTAGAGCCAATACAGGGGGCTGACCCCCTGTATCGGCGGATTTCCCATAATTGGGAATGTTAAAGCCGGCACATTTACGGCTATTATCCTAAGCAGTCATTGACCCCGAAAGGTCAATGAGACGCTGCTGTTGGAGTGCAACGAGGTATATTTCCTCCAATGTCTGTAACTCAAGCAAATCTTTCTACGATTTGGCTTAGTTCATCTTGTGAAAGCGTGATGGAATTTCCTCTCGTTTCCCAGTTGAACATTGTTCCTTCTGCAACACAATTCTCATAGATTTTAGTCCATAGTCCGTGTTGTTCTTTGCGGATTGAGCCTTTACGAAGATTGTTTGGGGTTCTTTTATCCCACAATATCTTTCCGTTCTCAATTGAAACCGGTAGTTTCAATCTTTCTTTGCTCCTGTTGTTCGCTGGTAATTGTAGTACAATCCCACATCTTTCTCTTATTTCGCTTAGTTTCATTTTTTCCACCTGCGTGTTTAGTGTTAAGCGGGCCTGAGGGGATTCGAACCCCTGGCCGTCCGGTTAAAAGCCGGACGCTCTACCTGGCTAAGCTACAGGCCCTGTTTGTGTTCTGTAAATTCCTATGCACCAAGTGGATGGATACCTTCATTGGCGTCACCCTCTGGTATCCATCCGTGTGCTTGTTTTGATTTCATTGAGAATCAAGAATACCGAACCGCTCCGATTCGAACCCGTTTGCGGTTGGTGTTTACTCATTAGCCCCACGATTAAGCCTACGGCCTACTGCCTACGGCGCAATCCTCGTGGGATTTACTGGCATGGAGATGTCATCGGGCAGTTCACCCTCGTTTCCCCATTCACATTGTAATCTATTTTTTCTCTCTATCGAAGATGGAGTTGTGAGAAGTCCCTTGTTGCTGTTCGTTCTACTCTGCCGACTTTTGTGCCGGTTCTTGAGCAGGTACAGAAACGAGGTCAATCATCTCATCGTGATTCTCGCTCGCAGTCCATGTGCTTGCTACTTCGGTCCATTTCCAGTACCGGTTGAGCAATCTTGCATGTGGAACACATTCCAGTTGGTCTGCGGATGCTGCGTTTGATAGCGCCTTCACATCGTTCTTGATGACGCTGTTCAACAGTCCAGAATCCATTAACTCACTGAGATTTTTCGGATCAAATGGGCTCCACTCACTGTTGTTAGTGGTGAAAATTGCTGGGATCTTCCAGTCGTCCAAGATGAGCAACGATTTCAACTCACCCAATAGGGCGGTGTTCTCTTCATTCAGTAGGGACACTTCATCTGGGTGTCCTTCAAGAAGTCTCTTGAGGCTGATTTTGCAAAAAGCGTCTCTCAGACTTGCTGGAACAATGTGCCCCACGCCTGTGCTAACTGCGTTTGTTGTAGACATAATGAATCCAGCGAGAGTGTATTTCAACTTCTTTACTGGTGCTTCAATGTCGTCAGCCCACTCCTTTCCGAATGAGTAGCCCTTCAAGACACCCGCTTCTTTGGCTGCCTGTAGGACTTGTTGCGTTTTCTTGTCCAAAACCCATTTACCATGTTTTTGTTTTATCTGGAAAAACCAATCTTTGGCTACTGCCTTCTTGTTGGTCTTATCAACGAATCTTGCGTTCTTCAATTCCTTGTTGATTTTTGTCCAGAATACGACCTTGCCTCGCTTGTCTCGTGCAACGAGTTCGAGGTTGCCTTTTTTCCATGTTGGTATTCCGTTTTCCATTGTCATGCAATACATGACTTTCTTTTCGTGGAACTTTACTGCCTTCTTATTGGGCTTGTATACCACGACTAATGAGGGCCCGTTGAAGGTTTTGCCAACCTCAAGTTGCCCTTGCATTGCGAGAAGTTTTATGCAGAAATCGATTTCGTTCATTTGCTCCATACGCTTGTTTCCTGTTGCATTGTTGGCCATTCCGACCAACCGCTTCAAGTCGCGCATTGAGAAGTTGAACTTCGTCTTCTTGTCCGGCATGATTAGGTTAATCTGATTTGGTGAATCACCAATACCAAACACCATGTTTGCATACCGTTCCAGGTTCTGCAACGATGAAAGTAACTTCATGACCTTCTCAACCTGCTTATTCAAACCGGTTGTATTTGCCTTTGTGATGTTAGGATCTTCTTGGCCACTCATAATGGCCGCTAACCTATCCTGTTCACTGGCTAAGGTCTTCACTTCTGCTGGGTCACTTACAGTCAATAGGTATTCTCTACCTGAATCGCCCTGCGGTGTGACACGCAACACTGGGTTGCCTTCTTCGCTCTTCTTCTTCATTCCAAGACAGAGTTTCGCAAAGCCAATCATTGCCATAAGCATGGCAGCGATCTTCTTCTGCATTTTCTGTCCTAATTTCTTTCCATTGCCCCCTGACGGGGCTCCTTTCCCTGACTTACTCGCCATGTTTAGTTTCACAATTGGTTCTATTGACCCCACACATGGGGCTGTATCGGTTTGTGTGACCGATACCAACTTTGAATCAGATATGGTGTATGAAGGGTTTTAGTTCCTCTCAGAACCTCTGCCCTCCAGCCGTGATGCTTCACGACATTACTATTCCAAACATTTTCCATCATCCCTGATGTTGTGGCGGTGTCTGATGTTAGACCTTTTCCACTCTCTCAAATCGACTCTCCAAAGGAGAGCGCCACAGTTCTGTTCCACCAATGCATCCTCATTCGCCTCGCCGCCAACAGTTTCGGGCTTTCGCCCCTCGTGACGGACAGTTTCGCTCAAAAGATGCATTGGTTTCTTCAATATCTGTCTTCGTGTCAGAATTGGCTTCTGCCTCTTGTGACCTTCAACACCTGGAGATACATTAGTCGATAAATCGACTTACCTCTCAGGATTTGTTCATGTTAAGTGATTGTTTTTTCGGCTATTTGGTGATCAAACCGAGGCTCCGTTCCCTGTGTAAACAATCAAAGCACTCCCCAGGTTTAGTGTTAAGTGTATAGTAGTACAGACCAACCCACCCCGCATGCGATTCATTCTTCTATCTCATATTTTCTTTGGCTCGATGGTTGCGAGTCGGTTTGTGTTGAGTTCATGCCACAAAAGCCCCCAAACGGCTCACCGCTTGGGGGGTTTGTGGTACAAATTATTGTAAAGTATCCCTTATGGGATTAGAACATTGAGAAAGGATCATATTTCGCTATCGGTCTGTATCTTTTGAATCGAATGACTGTTACCTTCATTCCATATTTTTCTTTTTCTTCAGTTACTACTTCGTAGCGTTTCATCCTATCTCCTATGATAATATTGTTCATGTTAAGTGTATAGTTCCCGTCTCCAATTGCTACCTGCAAATTCTTTCAGTTCCTATTTTGAAGCCACACTACCTGTAATTAAACTGGTTTGGTGGTGCTTTCGCTGCAGTAATCATTGGTCTTTCACCGATTTTACTCGGCGGGTAGCGAAGTAAGGTCCTCACACTATCGTGCTCGCTTCTTCTGCTCGACCTCATAACTGCCCTTCTCAATAGGCATTTGTTTGGGTTTTACCCCTGTCATGTCGTAAGGGAGAGTGCTGTGTCTTTTTTTTCCCTCGTTACTTTTCTTCGCACTCGATCAATGGCCTTTTCCTCAGCCAATTAGCTACATGATTGGTGAGGGAATACTATCCCTCAATATATTGGGTCATCGCCCCCTTAGGGGGGTGACTCATATGTGTTCAGTTCGATGCTGGAATTAGGTCAATTTGAAGTCGGGCTGCCTCATTACAAGCCACCCATTCAAATTGAAAATCCCAATATTCTTCTTGATTTGTTTTCCTGTTGAAGAATCGGTAACTAATCACAGGTTTTTGATGCTCGTTGAGAGCAGCAATACTTGGTTTGATTCCGTATTCTTCCAATACTGCATACATTCTTCGAAGTTTGTCTTCCCCCATATCGATGAGGAAAGTATTGTTCAAAGATCTATGATAATGTATAATCAGCCAGGGATAATTCCTGTATTTTTCCCACAGAATATTATTCAAGGCTGTGCCTAAATCCTTCGCCATTTGTTGCGTTTGGATCATGTTCAGATCATACACCTCTTGACATTCTCCATTCGAGGATGGGGTTTCCCCCAGCCTCGGCTAAATCAATCATGGGTTGGGTGAGCCACTCTCGAAGTGGCCGTCCTTCCCCATAGAAGTTGTTGATTAGAAATTCGTGCATTTGAGGAGGTATGTGCTCATGGTCATACCAATAGTCCTCCAATGCATCTTGGATTACGCCATCAGGTGTTTCAGTCCATACATGGCCGCCCTGAACACCCGTAATTGAACTCTTAGCGAGTCCGAATACCACTTTGTTGCCAGTTAGACCGGCTAAAGTGCTATTTGCCATGTGGCACCTACGGTAAAATTGTTCTACGCCATTGTATGAAGCCAATACACATGCTTTCGCGTCTGTAAAGTTCATGTTTAGACCAACAGGGGCACTATGGTAGCGCCCCTGTTGGCATTTTGTGTTATCTTCCAAAGAACCTTGCACATGACTTGCAGAAATTAAGTGTGCTTTGAGAGGTGTGATGCACCCCTCTTGCGTGCACTAATCTTCCGCAACCATTGCAAGTTCTTGTTTGTGAAGTGGTGTTCACTCCCCGATTTACTCCAATGCCTTTTGCATTGAGTTTCTGTCGGCGTTCTTTATTGAACCCACTTTGTGTATGGCGGTGGCTGTTCCTTAGATGCGAATTATTTTCTCGAATCCTCTTGACTGCCTCTTGCCATGTTTCTGTCTGTTCCTTCTTGGACGACATGTGTTTAGTTTGTGTTAAGTGTTAAGTGATTGATTAATTGATTTGCGCCATTTTCTCAAATTTCCTCAGCAATAAATTGCTGCGTATCGACTGGTTCATAGGTCAAAGACCGTTAGAACCGAGTAACCTGAGTCCTGTTATGCATTTCATCTTGCGAATTATGCACTCAATACATGTCTAATCGATGATAGATTCCCTCCGAATTGACGGAGTGTTATCAAAGCCTCTTACTCATTTCATCATCCTCGCATGCCGCAAACCTCAATCATTATGGCTTACTGTACCAACTTCTGCTCCATGAAGTTGGCGTGAGGAACTTCGCCCTTTCGGGATTGTCCTACGGACAGGGATTACTTGCCCCTGCTATGCCGTATTCTAATGGCTCGGATTCGCTTCCGAGCCGTCTCGTTCCTTAGCATCAACGAGGTTCCAGGGACATAAGTCCCGAAGCTTGTAATTTCCTCGTTGGTGTACAGTTGGTGAACCATTGATACCAGATACACCCTCTTGCAAAAGAGGATTCTCCAGTTGGTTCGTGAGGGATCGTAATCCCACCAACTATTGTGTTTAGATTAGGGGTTCTCTCCCCCTCATTACAATGGGTCATCGCCCCCTTAGGGACATGACTTTTGTAGTGTTTAGTGTGTCGAAAACAGCGTTTTATTGCTGCCCTCATTACATTGGGCCTCAGGAATCCTAAGATTTAGACCCATATTTCATATTTGTAATAGAAATATCAGTATATTTGGCCATCGGCCATTAAGACAGATGCCTCGAATCGGCCATGATCTGCAAGGAATTGCATCTCCTGGAACAGCTTCTTTCAAGACAATCAGTCGAAAATACTGTTTTTGATAACCATATTTCATCATAAAATGATGGCTATCAGTAGTTTTGGCCATCGGTCATTAAGACAGATGACTGCAAACCACTTCAATTTGCGTGTGAAAGAGCAATTTCGAATAGATCTCGAAAATGCCAATTTACACAACCATATTTCATGCATTGTATAATGCTATCAATAGTTTTGGCCATCGGCCATTAAATACAGAGACACAGAATTGCCTTTTTGACAGGTTATTTCTGCAGCAAAGCTACTCTGTGATCTGTGAATTATTGATTTCTGGCAAATTATGCAACCATATTTCACATAATTTACAATTTTATCAATAGTTTTGGCCATCGGGTTTCATAACCAACGACCTTTTCGGCTGTTTAATGGCGGTCATCACCAATGTCTCTGAGTACGCCCCTTTGGAGGCGCAAGCCTTTGACGGAGAGTCATGCGACCAGGGATATGTCCCAGATGGGTGCGTGTTGTGGGCTATCAGACAGGAGGATTGGGATAGCCTTGATAGATTGTTAGAACGATTAGATGTGGGCAATGTAGACGGGAGCAGCAATACATGGGAAGTGGCTTGCGGGGTTTGTGGTTTGAGGAAGGATCTGGATATATTGGAAACATCTGATACAAAGTTTGACTTGGAGGCTGGCACCTATACTCAATCATCATCTTCTACCCTGTCTAAAACGGGTGCGAGAAGAAGAATTGATGAGGCAAAAGAAGAAATGGATAGGATTGCACTTGATTTCCAAATGCCTAATCAAGCGTTACTCGAAGCACATTTCTTATTCAAGAAATTTCACAATGCAGGTTCCAGCAAAGGAGGCAGAGGACACAAAACTACTGTTATTGCTGCTTTGCACATTGCATCACGGAATGCAGACCTTCCAATACCAGTTGAAGATTTGTGTAAGGCTCATTCTGAATCTCCAGTACCGAAGGTAGTCAAACGATTCATCAAACAAGCAAGAGAGATGGATCTGATTAAATTGATTCCACCCAGTGCCGCCAACATTGTATCAAATGTGTTAGCCAGGATGGGTTCAGACAACGAAGAGATTAACAAAATGGCGAAGGAGTTGTGTGCAATACCTTTGTCTAATGTCCCTGCAAAGAATCAAGCGGCATCGGCAATTTACCTTGCCGCTCAACGGGCAGATATTCCCTCAAGGACAAGAACCAGGCATTATTCGGGAGTACGGATTGCACAGTTTGCGTTTGTAGAACGAAGGCAGATTTACAAGTATGCAAAAAGAATGCAGGGGGATCCACCTATTCGTAATCCGCCTTCGAAGCCTACTATGCCTGCAAATGATGTGCAATTACTGCGTAGAATTAGGAAGGGATAATTTTCCGTCCTTTCTCATCGTGTGAATCATGTAGTGGATTTCTCTTCTGGAGAATCCATCGCCTTCTTTTTGTACTCTAATCCAATGATACCGTAGAGAGCCCGAATCGTCCATAACTGATTCCATTTTCTCACGATCTATGCCGTATTCAGCACAAATCGTTTCTAAGTCGGCTACGCCTGCTGGGATTAACTTCCACACATTCTTCTTCAGCTTCATGAATAATCGTGGATGAGAGGACAAGACGCCAAGAAGGGTTGATCTTTTTTCATCAACATTGTCCATTATATGCTGGAACGATAGCACACTTGTACCGCTTCTTTGGTACAATCTTTCAATCTCATTCACTACTTTCTTCTTGCCCATTATGGTCTTCCCCCGAATCATCACTTTCTGCTTCTGCAGATTCTTTTTCATCGAGTAAACGCTTGATGATGTCGTTATAGGAGTCTTGAAATCGACCAATTGCTGATAATCTTGCATGCACTTCTCCACTTACATGAATTGTTTTACCCCGTGATTCCGCCATTTCAGTCCCCTTAACCGGCGTCACTTTCACAAGCCGTATAATGGTTATCCATCACACCAGTTCGAGTAACCTTGATAACCCGTATCAGACAAGGCGCGGGTAATGGAGAGTAGCGAGGAACAACTTTGGATAGATCTTGTCGTTCGTTCCCTCAAAGAAATCGAAAATCTTGAGGATGGACAAATACAGCAGGGGATAGAAATAGCACAAAGTATCAGGTCGCAATTATCCAATATCTCTCTCTCACCTGCAACAATTGCTTTAATGATGTTGCAGTTAAATGACATAGCTACTGAGAAACAAGACTTCGATATGGCTTACCACTGATGTTTTGCTTAACTTCAAACGGCTGAAAGGGCTGGAGTCATCATGGACGGCGTAGTGTTGTTGGGAAACCCACCCATGCTACAGACGGGCTACGGTAGTCAGTTGAGAATGATTGGAGAACGCTTGAAAGCCGCTGGATATTCTGTTGCACATATTTGTGATTACGGTTACGCTGGACAAATGTTCGAATTAAACGGGGTTGAAGTGTACGGTTGTTCAGAATTACCTGGCAAACTTACTTCTAACGATTTGGCAAGTCATATTCTGGATTGGCGTAAGAGAAATCTCATTGAAAATTGGTGCTTGATTGGTCTTGGTAACTTTCGCAATTGGGGGCAATTGACGAAAGGCATTCGTAATTCTCTTCTGATGGTTCCTGTTGATGGAGATGATCTAAACACGCACGACATATCAGATTTGCATTCTGCAAATGAATTGGCGGGCATCAGCAGGTTTGGCGCAGAGGTTATTCACCAACATTTCCCTGCACCGTCATATTTGCCTCATGGATATGACCCCGAATTGGTTAAGCAGTCTTCATCACATAGAGCAGTGCGTGCTTCTGCAACATTTAGGCATGCAACAGGATGCTTTTTGGTAGGATTTTTGGGCGACATGTCTTTGAGGAAATGTCCAAAGGAAAACATCGAGGCTTTTGTACGGTTTGCTGCAGACAAAGAAGATGTTCGATTATGGGTTAAGGGTTCAAATCACTTCCAAGCCGAAGAAATAGGCCACATGCTCGAATTACTCCCTCATGGTACAGTCATGTCCACTTCATCGTATGATTCAGGGAGAGGTTTGACTGTAAAGGAAATGGGAGATTTGTTAATTGGGCTTGATGTGTTGTTACATTGCTCATCTCAGGAAGGCTTTGGCATTTATCAGATAGAAGCACAAGCAGTTGGAACTCCAGTAATCAATACAGCCTTCGGGGCCATGAAGGAACTCAATGCGCATGCAGATCTAATGGTTGTACCTAAGGAGTCGAGAAATCACCTCGGTGTCAATTATCCAATACCAAGTGTGGACGATATTGTTGTGCGTTTGGAGACATGTTACAAGGAATGGAAGGAAGGGAAATATCACGATAGGCATCAAAAATGCATTCAGTGGGCTGAAGATTATGATTTTGATAGGGTTTTCGAAGAGCATTATTTGCCAACTGTACAGAGGCTGATGAAAAAAAGTTCTCTGAATCAAGATAAGCCGGAACTTTCAGTTCGGTCTCCGAGAAAAATGCAGAAAGTTGCGTTTTTGTCTACTTACGATACGAATTGTGGTATCGCAACATATACCAAAATGCTTGCCGACTCTTTGGTAAGACAAAACCAAGAAGTGTTTGTCTTGGCTGAAGCTACTCAAGAATATCCTATAGGAGCATTTGATTTGGAAGGGCCTATCAAGGTTCTTCGATGTTGGGATCGTAACTATGATGCGGGAGGTGCACTGCAGCAGGCGCTTGATGACATACGCCCTGATGTTATTCATGTCCAGCATGAATGGGCATTGTTTAGTCGTTCAAGGGAAATGTGGGAAGTCTTACGCCACACTGATGCACGAGTTGTTTTCACATACCACACTCCTGATTTTGTTAGTGATGCGCATGATGGTGCGTGGAGCCACCTGCTTGCACACTCCAGTTTTGCAGACGCTTTTGTTACACACAATGAGTTCGTTGCTGAAGAGATTAGAGGCAGGGTTTTCCCTCCTGTTGCCCATATCCCTCACGGCATTATCAAACATCTCCAATTGCAGGGGGCCAGGGCAGAGACAAAGATTCCAGATGGCGTGCCTATGTTGTTGAACTATGGATTTGCCTCCCGTTCTAAAGGCACCCTGGATTTTATCAGGGCGCTTGAAATTGTTCAAAGAGAGAATTTGTGTCCTTATTTCGAAGCGGTAATTTACGCTGGAGATCACCCCCATTGGGAGGTTGAGCCCTATTTGCAACAATGTGCTGAACTTGCGGAGCGTATTCCAGGAGTTTCATTCATTCGAGAGTTTTTGGATGATGACAGGCTTGACCTTATGTTGTCTGCAACTGATTTTGTTGTGTTCCCTTACAGTGGGGTTCCAGGGCATGAGATTTTGAGTACATCGGGCGCTGTTATGCGTTCATTGGGCGCAGGTAAACCTTTGATTTGCACAGATGAAGGCAGGTTGAGAGATTTGATAGGCGGAGTCCATTGTATCAAAGCTTCCAAGCGAGATCCTAAGACACTGGCTGTTGCTATTCAAACTGCAGTAAATATGTTCCATTCCGACAAGAGAACCTATCAGGAGATGGGTCAGAGGGTGGAGGCTTTGGCTGCAGACAGAGATTGGGGCAAGATTGCAGTAAAGCACTTGGATTTGTATAGCAAGGTTTGTTCTGTGTGGTCTGTTAGGCCGGATAGGGTGATGCCCGTCAAACCAATATGGGTTGATAATGATGCGAAGGATTTGCTGGAATACAATACAGCACAAAGTTCGCAAACAGATGAGGAGGAATAAGATGTCTGCGTTCCCTTGTTTGCATTGTAGTGGTACTGGATTCTGTATTGAGATGCCTTGTCCTGAGTGTAATGGCAAAGGAGAGGAAGAATAATGGGGATTCACAGTAGTAGTGGAACGATAACTTGCCGCAGATGCGGGCAAGAGGCTTGCATACACCATATGGTGTGTCATTTTTGTGGGACATTAATCAGAATGGAGGATTTACCTTGAACAAGTTGAGTGTAATGGTGATAACTGCCCGTGAGAAGGCCGGTTTCGAAGATTTAGTTCGTTCCTTGCAAAAATCTGCGCCTGAGTTGAAGAAACACGATTGTAGTTTAGAGTTGGTTTATGTTGATCGTCTTTGGGAAACGAGAGAGGATTTGTACAAGCAAGCAATGGCTCAAATTCCAGATATTGATTTTGTATATGTTCGTGATGAACCTACTGCACTTGGGCCTTGCCCTTCTGGTGCAAGAAATGCGGGAGTTAATGCAAGCACTGGAGATTGGATTGTTTCTATTGATGATTTAACAGCCTTTTACGAGGGCTCTTTACTTTCGCATTTGAATATCGCACGAATAGGATTTGATGCATCGATTTCGACTTTTGATGTTATCCAAGACGATGGAGAAATCATTCAAGGCCCTATGGCTGATTCACGATTGGGTGATGAGAAGCGTGCTGATGGAGCATGGGCGGCAAATCATTTCTATGGCATGCACATGGCATTTACGAAGGATGCATGGAAGAGAGTAGGCGGTTTTGATTTGTTGTTTGATGGTGTTTATGGACAAGAGGATTGTGACTTTGGCCTCCGTTTGTGGAGAGCAGGTTGTTCTGTGGCATGGTGTGAAGACACAAAGGTTCTATGCTACAGGGGCAAAAATCATACGAGTACGCATGATCGTCTATTTCAAGACGCGACTGAAATACCAACTGCTTTTGTTTCTGGTGTTCCAAAGTGGAGAAATGACGCTTTGATTCAATGGAACTCTGTAATTGGTAAAGTAGTATCTAACAGAGGTGATTAGATGGCAGATAAATTGTTGCAATTTGATGATTGGGGTTCCCAATGCCCAATTTGTAAACTCATTGTGGAAGAAGAAAATTGGCCACGGTTATTGGATTGTGGCGAATTAGATGACCCTGCCGTGCAGCGAGGGGAAAAACACCCGCCTTGCATGGTGTGTGGTTCTTTGGAAATTGAAGAAGAGTTCTTTACTGTGGTGACGAAGAACATGAATGCGATGTCTCACACCAGGGTAACTCGGTGCAGAAGTTGCGGTACTGGCCGTGTCTATGAAGGAATAGATGCGGTGACTGGTAAGCCGAAACTTGTTTACAAATATCCTCCTGAATTGGATCAGAAGGAATTGGTTGCGCAGATCCAACGCCATCTCGAACAGGGTGAAGAGAATGAAGAGTTGTTGCAGAAGTCAAAGTTTGCCATTGCATGCGATGCTTTTTTCCGACCCCATCAGTTCTATTGCTTGGATACAGGTTGGGAGGTTCTTGGTTATGGTGTTAGGCCACTTGAGCGAACCGAGATTATGACAAGGTTCTATGAATGGACTAATCGGGAGGCGATGGCTGAAGCTGATGAATCCACAAATCCTCTTCGGAAGAAAACTGATTCGAAGAAGAAGAAGAAGAAGAAATGGTGGAAGGGATGAGTGAAGTTGTCGTAAATACTACCTACAGTACTTTCGATTTTTGTTTACTATTTCTGATTGGCATTTTTGCTTGTGTTTTTTTGGTTATGCTTGTATGGCTATGGATTCGCTGGTTTGCAAAGGTCCTTCGTTTGTCGAAGTTCTTCAATGAGTTATGACCCGATGCATTCATACGGCTGAGACCCTTGAGGGGATTTATGCGAGACCAAGATTGCACAGTCGTCTATACCTTCAAGAACAAAGCCGGAAACGAAGTAGTACTCAAGAAAGAAGTACCTGATAACACAGTTCATGTTGCTTACACGGAACTTTTGGCGTTGGCCCAAAAGATCCTTGATTCAGAAGATTCTGAATAATTACTTCATCGGCAGTTTCAAGCGGTATAACGACCTCGCCCGTGTATGGCGGGAGCGTTAGAGCACTCAATGGTGCCACTACACGAGATTATTTCTCACGATGTAGCACTGAAAGAATTGGAACCGTGGGACATTACATCTGTGTCGGATTTTTCCAAATTACCTCAAATTGCAATTGATGATCCAGCCCTCCTTTCTGCTGCTCTTGCAATACCCTACGATGAAAGGCAGAACATGGAACCTGGGTGGCCTGCTGAACAGGTTGTTCGAATTACAAGAAGAAGTGCTTACTCAGGCATTTCTATCGCATATAGATTAGCCGTTTCTACTTCCGCATTTGGAAGACCACAGGCAGATGGTGGTTTTGTCGAGGATGCGTTCGAGGAAGAAGAAGAAGAATTAGAAGACATTGCGGAAATGGGAGAATCTCTTCAAGAATTGGCTGAAGAACAGGATAAGAGGCGCAGAGGAGAGATCATAATGACTGACGATGAGTTAAGTTCACTACAACAAGCGGCAGATGCTGCATTGAGAGAAGAGGAGGATGATTTAGAATGATGCCTGCGAGCCATATTGGAAAAACAAATTACGAACTACTTGGGAATCAAAGAGTTGGTGAAACCCACCAATCAAGAATGAACCGTGTTAATGCTATGAACACAAATGCGCCCACTTTGGTCGGCAACATAGCTACTCCTGTCCAGGTAAATGGCTCAAAGCCAATGGGCAATACAACTTACATTACTGATCCTGTCGCTTATGGTGTCCTGGGAGGTTTGGTCGGAGGTGCTTTGGGATATTTGGCTTCTTCAGCAGCAGGTAAGACGCAGAAGGAGCAAAGAAATAGGACTGCTGTATCTGGAATCGTAGGAGGCGCTATTGGCGGTTATTTTGGTGGTCGAAATGATACGCCTGCATGGACCGAGGGACTGTCCAACCCGTATGTTGGCGGTTCAATAGCAGTTGTTGGTAGTGCGGTTGGCCTTTTCTCATTGATGAAGATGAACCAATACAAGAAAACCAAAGTTAAGGATTGGAAGGAAGCATTAATGATGCCTTCGACATTGTTGTTGGGAATTGGAATCCCTGCGGTCATTGGCGCTTATGTCGGAGACAAACGGAAAGATAGAGTCACTGGGGGCCTTATTGGTGCTCTCGCTGGTGCTGCAATGGTTGCTTTAGGACACCGTGCATTAGGTGTTGCATACGATTGAGGTAGGTTCAAACGGCAGAAAGTGGTGGCGCAGTCATGGCAGAGGACGGAGACTACAATACTCTACGGATTTTTACCTTACTTTTTGTCAATTCATTTTTGATTGGCGCAGCAGTTGCTATTCACCAGCAACAACTGTGGTTCCCAAGTGAAGATAATTGGTTCAAGGTAGGAGGATTATACATGATGGCGGCTACTTTCGTCCAGATGGTGTCGTTCATGTTGTACAAGATTTTCTTCCAAGAAAGACTCGAAGATCAAACTTACATTCAAACAATGATGACTCAATCCAGGAGAAGCATGAAGAAAATGAATGCAGAACTTCAACGCTTCCAAATGTCCCTTGAGATGGAAGGTCAAAGAAGGATGATGGAAGGGGCTATGGAAGACCAAAGAAGGAAACTTGAGGAACAAACAGGCGAAGGTCTGAATGATGTGCCTCTAATTGGTCTCGATAACATGAGGTGATTTTATCGCTTCTTTGTTTCCATCAGATGCAGAGAAGGCCTTCGAGACGATGGCTTTAGCATTTAGTGAAAAAAACAAGTGGGATCTGCGTTGGTTTAGAATGCAAATTATTGGATATACTGTTGCGGGCATATTGATTTCTGCCTTTTCTGTTTCTGTTATCGAGTATATTTTTGACTTTTCCCTTGTAGGCTGGCTATTCAACTTAGGCGGTTGATTCATACGGCTGAGAGCCCTGGGCAGTTCAATGACGATGAAAGTATTTCTCGGATTTCAGCGTAAACCTGCAAAGTCCCCTGCCAGTTCTGTTGCAAGAGCCTTCGGCATGAGTGAGCAACCAACTGACGATTCTAATTGGATTTTTGCAAAAGGAAGGTTTCGAATACGACTTGAGGACCTGCGTACTGATCTGCAGCCCGAATACAGAGAGTGGGCTGATGAGGTAGGCTGGGTTCACAATTGGGCAGTTTCTATTGCCGTTCACCATCGTGGGAGAACAGATATTGATTACATCAAGTGGCACGCACTTGTCGCAGTTATCATGGAAGCCTATGATTTGAATCTCCTATGGACTGACTCTGGCACAGATACACCACAGTATCATATGCGTTTGAATGATTTTGTTCCAAGTTTGATTAGTGAGAATGCAGATGATTTGAAGCCCGATGAAGATGTGGCCGAAGAACCTGTAGCTTCTGCACCCGAATTGAAAGAGGAACCAAAGGCTGAACCTGAACCTGAAATTCCTGATTCTGTGATGGATGCTCTCCGATTGCAGATTCGTGCAGAGATGGAGGCCGATACTGGAAGCACCGCTAAGATGGTGGATGAACCAGTTGAAGAACCCAAATTGGTTCCCCTCGAAGTTGTTGATGATGAAGACGATGATGATGATGATGATGATGATTTTGATTCGTTTGATGATTGGGATGACGATGAGGATGAAGATGAAGTCGAGGATGAAGATGAGGGAGCCGACATCGGACCAATCACGGATTGGGATTAAGCATGGTCGAAGGCAGTTTTGCCATCGCCTATGGAGGTTTTCTGTATCTCAAGCATCTGTGGCAGACATGGAGAAGTCATACATTTGGCACATACGGCACTTGGGGAGTTGGCAAAACTACGCTAAGTCGCCAACTATCCACAACTGGTGAACTGGAGCATATAGATCCTGAGGATTTCGATACAACTACTCATCATCCCTTTGACCCGAATTTGGGGCGCTATCTGCCACCGCCAGCCACCAGGAAAAGAATTGCCGTACATAACACCGTTACTTTGGGTTCGGCAAAGCGAACAATTGTATCAACTGACCTGGGTGGCCACCCGAAATACTTCGACTTATGGTTGCGTGACATGGTGGGGAGAAATGTCGAGGTTGTTATTTGGATGATAGATCATAGGCATCTTCGAGACAAGAATGACACAACACAACAAGATTCATTCAGGAGATTTGTGGATTGTATTGTGAATAATGATTATCCATTTACAGAGCGTAAAATGAAGAAGAAGGCCAAAGCCTACAAGCCCCTTATCGTGGGACTTGTCGCCAACAAGGCTGATGTTTGGCTTGATGAGAACTGGGAGAAGCACTGGGGCACTCGAAGAATGAACGAACACCCTATTTTTGAGCCGTTCAAACATGAATTAACACGCCTTCAAAGGCATTTGATTCCAACAATAAAACGACCTATGAGCGCACTGAGAAATTGGGAAGTAGAGTCCACTATTTGGGATTTGCTTGAATCAAAGCATTAAATCGGCTGGGACTGCTGGCATGTACATGGACGATACCTACGGACCAGTTCCGGATTACTATCCCCAAGTGAAGTTTGACTTCGACCAGGACCCTGATCCGATACGCAGAAGGAAGAAAAATATCAAGAAAGCAAGGAAGCTTCTCAAACCAACGAAGTCATGGTGGTCGGTGTGGCCGCTTAACTTCTCACGGTTCAATGATGCTGGCCAATGTTGTGTTACTGGAATCAGGCTTGCTGCATTGGGGCCTGATGCTTACACTAAGCCATTGTTGGATCCTGATACATTGAAGCCGCTTGATTCTGGCACAACTCTTTCGGGACATTTTTTCAAGGACCAACTTTCGGGACAGGATTCTCATTTTACTGCCCTGTCCAGTGTTGATTCTGGATACCCTCTCCGTTCATCATATTGCCCTGAACTGCTCCAACTTTACTGGCTCTACACGCAATGGAAGCAACAACAGCACCTGGACAATCAGGGGCAGATGTCTGTTTGGCTTTGGAAAAGAAAGCGCATTAAGATGGTCCCAATAACGGACAGGCCGAAGACATCTAAGCAAAAACCTGGTCTTGTGGCCGCACTGGAGCCATTTTACCAATTGTGCATAGAAAATCAAGGCAGAGGGATTGATATTAAGGAATACAAAAATCCACTTACCGATGAGACAGATTTAACGACAATTACCCTTGATTTGAGGGTTATGAGGGCCGCAGAACAAATTGCCGATGAAGCGGAACACTCAAGCGTTGAAGCGTTATCGGTTGCACAGAGCGGAGTGTGAACAATGGCGGATAATTTCTTTTCGAACCCTCAACCTGCAGCCTCAGCGAACGGTTTTCTCGCACCTGCGGCTGCGCCTGCGCCCGTAGGGAATCCATTTCAACCACAAGCCCCTGGTGGACAAGGCGGATACCAACAATATGCGACTAATCCACAGATGAATGCTGCTACAGCGGCAATGATCTACCAACGCTTGGGTTATTGGGACGGGCAACCAACCGAGATTGATATTATCTCTGATATAATCAAATCTTCAACTCCCGTTTCTCGATTCTTGGCTTCTGAACAAGGATTCCCAGCACTCGCTCAATTTTTGTCGGTTTTGATTGATTACAAATTAGTTTCATTCTTCAAGGAATACAAACTCGGAATGGTACAAGATGATTCAGGGCAGATGTTTTTACAACCATTAGCAGAGCAACCTACTGATAGAGGAAAGGAACTGAGTACAATGACGATGGCTGAAGTATCAACATCGATGACGGCTATTTCAGAACAGCTTCGGAACACACTTATTGCTCAAGCAGATGCATTGCTTGCTGATCACAGACAGGCTGCAGGCCTTATTGCTGCTCAAGGCGGCATGGAAGGAATCGTGGCAGAATTGACTGACGGTGGCGGCAGAAAAGGTGGTATGTTGAGTGCAGTTGTTGGCGGCGTGACGAACACGGCTCTTCGAGCAGTTGGTGTTCCTGTAGCACCTGCTTCACATCAACCGCCACCACCACCAGGAGTAGGAAGGTGAAATTGATGGCAGAAAAATCAGAGCAAAGAGATATTTCCAATATCCTTGATTCTATTGCAAAGCCTGAAAGCAAAGACAATTTGACTGTTACAAAATTGATGAACGAGTGGTTCAATCCACGACAGGAATTGATGAAGCATGTAATTGTCATACAGATGATTGCTTGTTTTATTGTTGCTTTGTTCTTGATAGTCACTGCTGGTGATGCACTTACACCAGAAGGCTTGATGACTGCTATACTTGGCTTCATGCTTTTCTGTGCGGCTGGATTTGGAGTGTACACAAAACTGTAACGGGTGATCACATGAATGGGCGAGATATGATTAGAGAAGCAAAGCGAATGGAACGAAAGATGGGACTTACTGTAACTCAGCAAGTCAAAAACACCACTACTGGGCAAGAGTCTTTGAAAGCTGTCGCAACTGTTGGTCTGCCCGTTCCAGGAGCAAAGATGGATGGCCTTGCTGTCGGTACGACTTTGGTTTGTGTTTTAGGTTCATTGGTGACTGCTATGGAAGCAAAAGAACAATGGGACAGAGGCGGAAAGGCCAAGAAGCCATTTTTGGCCAGAAAGAGAAAACAGAAGGCGGCTGGTCTTTCTGTGTTAAGTGCTGCTTTCCTTATTCCACTATTGCCCATCCCTGTGGATAAGACGCTATTGGACAAGATTAACCCGTTAAACACCGACATTGTAGTGGGGTGATTTTCTGGATCTAACTTCCTTTGCATTAGGAGATGGCCCTGTATCCTTCAAGAGTTTTTTACGGGCACCAAAGCCGCCTACCAATTTAGGTGCAACTATTGATTTATCCAATACTCCTATATCGAGTTCTAATGCATTGTTTGGTGGAGTCGTTGGTGCTGCAGCTACATGTGCTTCAATAGGTGCTGCTATCTACGGAGAAAATAGAACAAAGGCGATTCTACGCACCCTGGGTTCCATCTCTCTAACAATTTTGTATCTTGGTTCGAAGGAGAAGAATTAGGGCATATTTTGCTTGCTTCTTCTTTTGCCTTCTTTCCATTGTTTTCTATCTTCTTTGAAACTGCCGAAGATTTTGTTGTGGGCACTATTTTCCATAATTTCTTCTGTGATGTATTTTTGCCTATCACGATCCCAATCCTTCAGCATGAATGTGTATTCATTCACTATTTGCCCTTGTCTTCTGCTTCTCCTGTCCACCTGGATATGTAGAAGCCTTGCTTTGCCTTCGGGGAATTTATCGAACATTTCGTCAATGTAGCCAAGTGCTGTATCGAGGTCAAGAGTTAGGGATTCGATTCCATGATTTACTCCGTGATGGTTTGTACCACATGCGGTGCAGTGGAATGGCCGTAGATGATTGAATACAAGATACATGTCTTTGTATCTTCCAAGAAGCCTGTCCAGGAGACTTGGTTTTACAAAGAAGCGTTGTCCATCCATGAAGTTCTGCATTTCTTTGGCTTGTCTGTTTTCAATGGCAGTGATTCTCTTCTCATATTGATCTGTAACAACTTGAGTTGCTTTTTGTATTGCAAAGTCAAACTCTAAAGCTTCGTCAGTATCAATCGGTTGTTCTTCTTCTTCTTTCTTTTTTTGGGTGTTTCTCGCCCTGGTGCTGTTTTTGCCCTTGCTCTTTCTTGCCATTCATTTCATCTCCTTCATTTTGAGGTATTTTTCTAAATCGAATTGGTAGGATTCACAAAAAGCAGGGAGAGAGGCATTGCATATTTTTTTGATTGACTCTAATTGTTCACCTTCTTCGTTGCACAGTTGCCACATTCTCAATATGAGCCAGTGTGCATTTGTTTTGTAGTGATTTAACCACCACTCAAGATCATTGTTGATTTGTAATGAGATAAGCCCAGGTACTGCAAGAGAGGGGTCTGCTTCGAGGAATATCCGAGTCAAGGTTTCATCGACCCCCTTTTCAAGAGATTCTTCTTTCAATTTCTTGAGCCAGTTCCCGACAGTTGAACCGCTTACACCCACTTTGTCACCGATTTCTTGGTAGGTGTGGCCAGTGCCCCTCATAATTACGGCTTCTTTGACTTGTCGTGCTCGATTGCCTGAATTGCAAGAAATCATTTGGTCCACCTCACCTTTTCTTCGAGGTATCTATCGATTGCATAAATCCCTGTCACGATCACTCCGATTACAAGGGGAGAGGTTCCATCATCTCCCATGTACAAACCGAGGCCAATCAAGAATACACCGAGACATGCAAGTGTTCGTTTCCAGTTGCTTTCTATGGTGTTAATCATTTGATTTTATCCTCCCAATCACGAATTTCTATTGTCTTTACCAATGGTTTACCATTGGCTTTGCATTTAGCACATGCCCCTTTGAATCTCTGAACGCCTCCGCATTCTTCATAATTTACGCATACGAACTTTCTTGCTTTCTCAATTAGTGGTCTTTGATAATCTGATTCAGTCATTATTGTGGATATGAAACCCCAATGGGTTCCGAAGTAATCTCTATCGTTTTCATTGAGCCCACTGGCTGCCATCAATTGTGCCCCTCGAATGTTTTCGAAAGGACCGTAGATATTGCCGGTGGTGTGCAACGGGTTTGTTACAGATCTTACTGGCAACCCATCTTCAACGGCTTTTTCAATTCTCTTTTGCAAATCCAATATGTATTCATCTGGATTAGTTGTATTCAATCTGCTCAGGTTTACTGCATAATGTGCATGCAAGATTTCCTTTTCTGGCTTTTTTCTAAATCCTCTCATTGTATCACCATTCCCTGTCTGCCCTAAATAGGCAAGTAGTGCATTGCCGTTTCAGTATTTTCTCAAACACTTCGAGGTCGTACTCATCTCTGCAAATGGGGCAGCGAAATATCATTTGGATTTCACACCTGCCTCTTTGTATTCAATAATATTCTCAATCAATTGTTTCTTTGTGTGTAGGTCGGGATCTGATGGCAGGCCTAACCCAATGCACACCTGTACTAATTCTGGTTTAAGCATTGAGCGTAGCCTTGCTGGACTTGGTATCTCTTCTGTGCCTTCACGCATTCTTTTGCCGTAGATTTGTTTATGGTGAGGCATTGCGTCTAACTCATTTAGCTTCTCATTGATTCGATATGCGTTTTGAAGAATGGAAAACTCTCCAAACTGGTATTTGGGTCTGGTAAAAAAACCAACAAAAAGAAACATTGCGGAACCAATCATTAGTGCAGCCCCTACTGCTTTCAGGGGGTCGTCACCACGGACGACCATCCATGCAAGCATCAATGTAGAGCAGATTCCAGATACTATGAATGGAGTTTTTTCATTCATCCCCAATTAGATTACCTCCTATGTCTGATGGCGTTGCGATTGTGATCCAAACATTTGCATTGTTGCCTGCCCTGGTTAATCTGTATTCTCCGCTCTTTGCGACTAATCCAAGTTTGACGAGAGCCCTTCTTGCTGGACGATATGAATTACCTGACATAACCAGTATTTCTTGGCCTTCTTCATCTGTCAAACCGAGGCTTGCAGTATTGTGTATTGTGTCGAATACGGTTTTGACTTTTCCAGAGAATTTGGGGGCTGCTTTTTTGGCCGCTTCTTGGCTCATGCTATCTTTGCCAACTGGCATTGTTGCATCTGCTAATCGGGGCGCTGCCCTTCCACCAAGTAATTCTGCAAATCTATCTGTTAATGATTTTCTTTGGGCTTGTGTGAGATTTCTCCATGCTCTCGTCTCTTCTTGATTGAGAGTTAGGGTGACATCGCATGTACCATTGAACTTGTCTTGGGTTACTATTCTATCGGGCATCCTAAACACCTTCCTCTTCATCTGAAAAATCTTCTGCGGCTTTTTGCAAAGCTTCTTGTTGAAGTTTGAGTAATTCAATCAATGGTAGTGAATGTGTGAGTCTTGCGTGGATCATACCTATTTCTATGGATGGTCCAACAATTAGTTGCCCATCTCCGAGCATTTCGGCATATTCGTTGCCTTCAGCATCTCGTTTGATTATTGGAAGTTCGAGAGGGATGCTAACGATAGTGTCTTCCATTGTAGTTCCGTGTTCGAACTCGATTGTTACCTTTTTTCCGATGTCTTCTTCTGTCCAATTTCGTTTTTTCATATCAGGGGCCTCCTTCTTGTGTATCAATAGAACCTGTTCGTTTTCGTGCACATAAGCGCCACCAAAAGGACTGTTCTTGCAATTGTTTCTTTGATGACCTGGCTCACCACATAGGCTGCACTTTCTCTTTTTCTTTTCAGTCATTCTTTTGCCTCCCTATCACAAACGGCTTCGCATAATTCGGCATCTTCTTCATCCAAATATACTGATGTGCATCCAGTGCACACATACTGTTTTCGTTCTTCTAACACTTTGGCGGCTCTACAAATATGACACATCAGAATACCTCCCTGTGACCGCACATTTTGCATTCAAAAATTGCTGATTGGGATCTTGGACCAGATGAGGAGTAGCTACTTTGGGCGGCTCTGTATTCTACCATCTTGAACTCCCCCTCTTTGCATTCTGGACACATCATTATTCCTCTTCCTCCAGGCTTCCCCTTCTACGGTATATTTGGTGTGCTTCATCTTGAGTAAGTGCTACGATTGGAGAAAAAACCGCCTCTCCTTCACTATTGTGCCCTTTGATGTATAGATCTGCTCTTCTAATTATTCCAGATACTGTGTTTTGCGACCATATGATGTTGCCTTTTCTGGTTAAGATTCTATCCATAACAAGTTGATTGCATATTGCAGAGATACTCAACCCCGACCCATACATCTCGAATATCTTCTGCACTATTGGCGATTCATCAGTATTTTCAACAAGAATACCCCTGTTTACTCTGTTTCCTGAGGAATCGTGTTCAATTGGAATATGGTAGCCGTAGGGGATTCCACCTGTCCATCTACCGGCTCTTCTTGCGGCTTCACTACCCATTATTACGCGCTCTTTGGTTTGCTCTCTTTCCATTTGTGCGAGAGACGACATTACATTGATGATAAAGCGACCCATTGGAGATGATGTGTCCACTTGTTCGGTTACACATGCGATGTATGCGTCACTTTCTCCTAATGTCTCGAAGAATCTAACTGAGTTTGTGAGGTTTCTGTTCAGCCTGTCAAGTTTCCACACATACACAATATCCCATTCTTCTCCGATTTCGCTCATCATTTCTTTGTAACCTGGGCGGTGTTCGAAGCCACCTCCTGATCCTGTGTCAGTATATGTCTTGATTAATTCGTGGTTGTGTATCTCAAGTAGGGCCTTACACTGTCTTTCTTGCTCATCGAGCGAAAGCCCATCCTTCTCTTGCCCTACTGTAGATACCCTTGTGTAGATGACTGCTCTCATTGTGAATCCTCCTTGCTTTCGTAGTACAATTCAATAGCACCTTCACCCACCACAATAGCCCCAGCAAGCGACCAAAAGTAATCTGAATTAATTGATGTGATACCCATTCCATTGAGGGCTGCCAATATTGCAATAAGAGCCCCCATTACAATGAGCCATTCGTACCTAATTAGCAGTCTTTTGAGCATATTATTCACCTAAGTGGTATTTGACAGGAGGTTGGACTCCTTCGAAAACAACAGGCGGGCAAGCCTGCATACCCAGTTCTGCCCGTTCTAAGTTTTGTTCAGGGAAACCGTATCCCTGCAGTATTTCCATTAATTTCATTTTGAACTGTTTATTGTTGTACAAGGGGGGGTAATCGATGATTAAATCCCCATTTATGTCGTATCTGATTACACAATGCAGATCAAATGAAATTACTTGTTCTTCGGACCAAACTCCTGGAATGAGTTCTTCAGCTTCATCGCCCATGCTTGCCCCATACCGTTGAGCCCTTTAACCTTCTCGCATCAGGGGGCTAAAATGTTCCACCCTTGCGCATTGAGGGGGCTTCCCCCCACTCTTTACGCATAAGAAACGGGTGGAGGGCAAAGCCCATGCAGAATAATGCAGGTGGATTACAATTAATCATCAGACCCTTTGTGTGTATTTTGGGCTTTTTTTGATAGATCTAATCCACCGTGCATTATTGCTAACAAAGGTTCAACCTTTGCAGGTTGTATTGTTTATCATTCCTACAATGGTTGCAACCTTTGCAGACCGAGGGCTTTATTGGGGGTATTGTTAGTGGATAGATTATGGCGAAGATACCGATTAGGGTTGTTAATGCAGATAATACAGGAAGGACAAGGTCGCATGTTACCTTTGAAGGGGATATATCAGACATGTATGTGGAGTTAAATTGCAAATATGCAACAATTTCCCTTGTTGCGCCTATTCGCTTAGATGCAACAAGGGAGTTATTGTCCAGAGTACAGGGGCATACCCCCATTGATTACTATGCGAGGTTTGATCAGTATCGCAAATATGACAACTCATCTTGGGTTCGACATTCACACCTGGAAGACAGGGCTGAATTGGGGCCAACATGTGCTAACGAGTTTGGGTTTACGAAAGCACTCGCCTATTGCAATTCTTTCGGAAAGAATGCTGAAGACATTGAACGGCATTACTTTGCCCACCAATGCTACCATTTGCTGATGAAGCCTTTTTCTGGATTTGATTGTATCAATAGGACTGAGGTAAAACAAGCAAACGGCATGATGGGGAGGAGACGAATGAATAATGAAATGGTGGTGTCTTATGGGTATGAAGGGTATGATTTGTCTTGTTTCGGTTTTGGAGGATTCGATTTTAGAGAGTTTGACTGGCCTAATGGAACGATAAAGGGGAGAGGCCCTCTGTTGGAAATGCCTGTAGTCAGATACACATTTCGGAGAATGCAACTTCATCGTGATCCGCGATGTAGAATTGCAGGTGAAGTCAAGGAGAAGCTGCAGCACGCCATAAAACTCCACAATTCAGCCGAGCATTTGCTTTCAGAAAAGAGAGCGCCTTTTGGGGAATACAATGCCATTGGCCCGAATAAAAATTATCTGGCGGTTGAGGAAGTGGCGTAACCATTATTTGGTGTCTTTTTCTTAGTGCGTTTTACTTCGGTGTTCCCATGACTGTCCAATGTTCTCACTGCTTTTGTTTGTTCGACCAACGAGATGCTACTGTTGGGTTTGGTGGAACTATTTGCTGTTCGAAGTGTAGATGATTACCATCCTTTGTTGAACACTACCTGCATTGCATGAATGCTGTTAATTGTAGATCCTATTGCCACCAATAGAGGTTCTTCGAGTTGCCAACCACGATACAATACATATGTGGCTCCAATGAAGGCCAATGCATCGGTTGCAGGTGAAGCGGTATAACTCCTGTTGTGCTCTTTTTGACCGTGTTCCGAAAGTGCGTAGAATCCGACACCACCTAAAGTTCCAATCGCAATGGCACTTTTTTCATTCCACCACCACTGTTTTTTCATAGTGTCTTGGAACTTTTTCAGATTCATCTATTTCCCTCCTCGATCATGTAGTAAATCACTAAACCTGCGGAGATGTTGGCGCTACCAATAAGTGACCCGTAAATGGCTGTTTTGTTAGGTACGCCCATTAAGAGCAAACCAGGGGCTACCAGTGCGGCTCGAACCAATGTGGCCTGTATTATTGGCACAAAGCCTTGCAAATTGCCCTTTGCAATGTCCTTCGCACCATCGTATGATCTTGGCTTGAGAATTGAGGCAAGTAGATCTCTCATCAATTAGCCTCCTTGAACATAAGCATTAGTTTCCCATACGGGCTGTTGTCGAATACTTCGAGTTCATCGTGACGGATAATTCCCCCCTGACCCATCTTTGATAGCCAAAATCCTGTTGATTTTTCCCTTCTTGCCCCATGTTTGATGCTGATTCTTCCCATAACATCTTCGAAACCGAATATCGCAACAACTGCTTCCGACTCATACGGTGTTGGAACCAGCCCATGTTTCTCATAGAAGCTGATGAACTCTGAAAAGGAGGCCTCACCATCTGCGTTCATGTCGATTTCATTCCAAACCCAACGGTCACGGACACCTATTGTCCAGGCAATGCAATTGAAGGAGTTGGTGAATCGTTCAACTACTTCTACACGAAGGGAAGGAAATTTGTTCCTGTATGTTTTGAGGAGTCGAGGTCTTGAGTTTTTCAGTGCACCAAACATAACGACCCCTCTTAAACCATCATAGTTGGATTCTCACATCGTAGGCGAGATTGCTGCTTGGGCCTGTGGCGTAAAGGCCTGTTTGTTGATCATACACTTCTAAGGAATTTGCCGGAACCATGAAAGGGCATCTTAGAGGAGTGTGTGGATTGATTCCAGGAGGGTCTATGAGGAATATACTTGCATCATCAGGAGTGGATATGGTAGGTGCGTAGTTGGCCGAACTTCCACCTACTATGTCGTGTTTTGAAGCGATTATCGCATAGGGTTCTCCTTGACTTCCTGAACCATCTGGGCCTTCTGGGGGCATAAACATTCCAAGCATGGAATTCGGATTTCCCGCAATTGAAATATATCCGGTGTGAATAAAGCATGGTTGCGGGTTTGCTACCGTTGAATGCATGTCATCCCTCCCTATTGTTCCTATTGACATCATGTGATTGGTTGTTCTGGAACTGCCACCTCCGCCGCCTACTGCGATTTTCAATTTGAATACAAAAAATTCTGCACCCATAGCCTGCATGTTCGATAAATCATAAAGGGTTGCTGACGCGCCACCGTTTGCAACATCTTCAGTTGCATGGACTGTGCCGCCCCCTTCATCAGTCATGTTGATTTGTAGGTGGCTTACAGTGATAGTAGGAGCAGTCTTTGTTGCATCAGAGACACTACCCGAAACTGCTGCAGACATCATTTTTATTCACCCTATCACTGCCCAAGAAGAAACGCTTCCAGCAAGATTGACACAGATGAATGTCTTGGACATGTGATCGCTAATTACATTGTTTGCCATACCAGTTACCGTAACACCGTTTGTGTTTAATCCGATTGTTTCAGAAGCCCCTGTATTGTTAATGATTGTAAAGTGTGTCCCGACTGCGCAGCCGTTGGGGAGAGTACAGGCTGCATTTGCATGATTTAGAAATACAACTGCGCCACTTTGCGATGCAGTAAGAGTTGTTGTAGAGGCTGAACTATTCACTACAATTTCGTTTACTTTGGCAAGCAAACCTTCTGCGGTAATTGCTCTTGCCGTATCTGTACCTGCAATGGCTTCTGCAGTTGTGGCGAGTTCAACGATACCTGCGTTTGAATCGGATGCAGTTTCACCTGCGACTGTGATGGTAGTACCTGAGTTGGTTACATCAACGCCTGCACCACCAAGTATGGAGAAGTCGGCAGAGTCGCTATCATCCGATGCTTTGCTACCGCTACCGGAGTCTGTTACAAATGAGACGGCTGTTATGTCGCCACTACCGCCGCCTCCGCCACCAGCACTTGTGTATTTACCCAACTAATCAACTCCCTGTAATGTACACATGATCTGCTGTTGTTCCAGCAATGTAGACAGAAGACGCATCTGTGCATTTAACTTCGATTGCAGAACCTGCAGCAAGAGCAAAACCAAACTTCCCATTCGTTACTGTGCTTGAACCAACATACACATCTGCAGCATTACCTGCGTCTGCAAGAATCACGATGCTATCTGTTACTTGGTAGGGTGGTAGGGGCTGTCCTGTAACTGGCGTGAATGTCAGAGTTTGATTGTTGTTCGAAGCCGTTGTGGGTAAGGACACGGTGAATAGTGTGCTACTGAAACCACTAACGGCGACATTCGCTATTGTTTCTGTTATTGTATGGTTTCCTGTAGGAGTTAGATCTCTCTGGTCTAATGTAATGACTTGGTTTCCATTAGCTTCTGCTGGCACACCGCCAACAATGATTCTACCAGCGTGACCGTTTGCATGCTCAATTGCTTCCTTTAATGCAACCAAGAATGCGTTTTGTGTTGCACTGGATAGATTGATTCCAACGGCAATTCCAACGGCACCTGTGGTAAGGCTCGCTGTAACAGATCCCGTTGATTTCATTGTAGCCCCTGCAACAACTACGCCTAAGTGTGCAACCCCTCCATCGTTGGTGTCGGATAGAATGTAATCTACAATATGGCCGTCTGTACTCATCATGGTTATTTTTGTACCTGCTGTCATCCCATTTGCGGCATCACCATCTGTTACAGTAACAGAACCTTTTGCCTTCGAGATTTCGGTTACAATCGAATCCGTTGCAATCCCTGTACCTGCCACATGCATACCCACTGCTATTTTTTGAGTGGAGTCCATTTGTATGAGTTTTGTATTTGCTCCGAAAGTATCAGTGATTCCTGTTGTGTTCGATACTGTTGCCGTGTGATCTGTGTCGCAGGTTGCATCTGTAAACGCTGCAGTTACTACAGGAGTGATTGTTGCGTTGTTGCCCGTTGAGAGTTGGAGACCTGGAGAGATTGTAATTTGAGTAACAGTTGTACCGTGAATTCCAACTCCTTTGTCGTTTGTGTCTAAGCACATGGCAGCATCGATGCTTTCGATGGTGTAAATGGTGCTATCGCTTGCAAACTGTATTTTTTGTCCTTTGCTCAGAGAACCTGTTCCAGTGTCGATTACTATTTCAGTAGTGCCCCTTGCAAGGTCGGACCCACTATTTACCAAGTAACCGGTTTTGGCAATATCAACGATTGCTCCAAATACTGAACTATCCGCTCTGGTACTTGTTTCAGTCATTTTTTACCCCTCAATATCCTAATTGGTCTGCCGGAGACCCACGAGCGTTTGAACCGCCTTCCTTTGCAGTCATTCTTCTTCGAGATACCTCGATGAATTCAACAAATATGCTTGAGTCTGCATCTGTGTTCATTACTTCTAATCTGAATCTGTGCCTGTACATGTTTCTTCCTCTGAATACAGCTACTTTGGTATCTGCTTGATCTACGGTCAAGAACCACATACCAAATTGTTCTGGTAGATTCAATTCACTGATTGAAGAAATTGTGATTCCTGTTGTTGATGTACTTGTAGTAGGATTGTAAATGGATTCGAAGCCACCCTGGGCATGACCGTCAAGTTGCAAGAAGATAGCAAGTTTGCTTGGGTCTGCACCCTCTGTACCGTCAGGTAGTGTCTTGGTGACTTTCATAATCACATAATCTAAACTTCCCGATTCAAGTTGGTCGATGCACCTTACTGTGGCATTAGCACCGACAACAAGGCCCCTCTTTCTTTCTGTGATGTTTCGTGGGTCGTTGCGACTTAGTTCCACTGGTTCAGTGTACATTGCAGAGGGCATTAGCATGATTTCGTCAGTGTCTTGACTGCCGTTCGTAACCGTATTTACTCCATCGGGCAATTCTACCATGCTTAGATCCTCCTGTGTCTTTTCCTGGGGTCTGCCGACCCGCTTGTTCTACCTGAGGCAGAAGTCCCATATAGCATGTTCAATGTCTGTGATGTCACATTCTCTGTGGCTCGCTTGTATTCTTCGAAAGACATCTTGCGACCTCTTTGTGATTCTACAAGGGCTTTCCATCCTTCTGTTGGCCCTGTAACTCCATCAGACGGCATAGACATGTCCCCTGGGTTTTGAACGATTTTGTAATTGAATCTGCCTGACCTGCGAATCATTTCTCGGACTTCGCCGTCTGTTACTTCTTCGAAGAGATACTTGAATCCTGTAATGAGTATTCTTGGGTCTCTAAGGTCCTCTTCGATGTCTTGAAGAAGTTGGAAATGCGGCAGTAAGTTGCCGTTTGCGCCTGAACCGGTAATGAGGCGGTAAACTGGGTTTGGATTGTAACTTGGAGTTTCTTCTGCAGTAATCCATCCCGCTTTGTTACTATCGTTAGAACCTGACATAAGATCTACCGTAAACCTCACTTGGCCGCGAGGTTGGCTTACTCTGATTTTAGGGCTCGTCATGCCGCTGTATCTTGTTCCTATCCCGTAGCCGTATCCTCCAGCACCGTGGTTTGCCATACCCACTGTCTTGGTCGTTTCACCTTCGGTTTGCGCACCAGCGCCATCGAGAGACCATCCACTACCATTGTTGTCGATGTATCCAGATAGTGCGCCTGGTGCAATTTGTGTGGTTGCATCGCTGCTATCTACGCCAAAAATTCCAGTATTGGTTATGTCTCCGTCAGCCCCTATGAACTTTGGATGGGAACTGATTCCCCAAGTGAGGTCGTACACAATTTTTCTGCTATCAGGACTTTCTAAAATCGAGAATGATCTTTCGTTCAACAATATTGTAGAGTCTCTGCTATCTACACTGGCGTATGGAATAAACAGGATTGTGGCTGTGTGCCCTTCTCCTTCAAATCTTGATTGTATGGTCTCTACAGTTGTGATGGTGAGTGTTTTATTTGCTACTGAGGAGCCACCTGTGAAGCCCTCTACATTGATATTTGCTTCGTTGGTAGTTATTGTGGTATTCCCAGTTGTACCTGTGTGGTCTTGAATGACCCTAATGATGGGATTTGCCCCTTCTTCGAGTAACAGTTCTGCGTGTACTTTGTGGAGGGCTCCACCAAGACCACCCGATTCATCATTGATGCAGTTTACAATCGAATGTGCTACGGTGTATTTCGTTCCACTCGACTTGAACTTACAGGGGTCCGTTGTTAGATCTTCGGAAGCTGCTGCTAAGAATGCTTTAGATGAGGTTGTTCCATCCTCATTTGCACCAATTATGGTGAGGATTTTGCCGTTAGTGGCAGTTCCAGTGACAGTGATTAGCCCTGTTGCCCTGCAATATTCTGCTTTTTGTGCTAAAGTTACTACTTGAGTTTCGGTGTTGAACCCCTGCTCTCCAAGAAGTATTTTTGTTCCCTTCGGCAGAAAGAATCGAGGAGATGCGATACTGGAAAAGGCATCATCTGTTTCATCTAATTTGAGTTTCAGTGTAGTGCCTGTAGTTCCCGTCTGTGTAGTGGCCTGTAGGCCCATGTGTAGCGTCATAGACATTGGTTCTGCTGCTTTGACCCTGTAAAGGCCGTTAGAGAGCATTACAAGTTCCCCTGGCTGGTATTCTTGGCCTATGTGTGTGCCAAGAGCGCCAAACGGCCTTCCAAAAGGCTCGGAGGATGGAAGTTTATCTGCTGACTTCGCACCGCCCAGTTCTTTGAAAGGATTTTCGTTCACCATGCTTTACGACCTCCCTCACAGGACTTGGTCGTAATCAGCAGCCATAGAACCGGCATGAGGAAGACCTTGTGGTTTAATCACTTTGTACACGAACTTGCCGCCATTTGCTCTTCGTGCCGCCTCGACATCTGCTTTGGACATGTGCTTCAATCGGCACTTGAATCCCTGGAGATGAATAACAGGATTGTAAATTACTTCTCCTGTTGTGTTTACAAGGCGGAATTGAGGTAGTTGATTTTCTCCACTCTCAATCCATATTGCAAAGTTTGGGTTAGGATCTTCATGAGGACTTACTGTGCAGTCCAAGAAACCTGTCTTGTCGTTCTCTGGAGCTTCATCAGCGTGCCAGCGAGGTACGCCTGCTGGGTGCTTCAAGAATAGCCGTGGGCTGATTAGGCCAACCATTGACCGAGATGCTCCACCAATACTTCTAAGAGAAGCATCAAGAGTTACATTTGTTTCATCATTAGGGAATCCTACTCCATCGTATGTGCCTGAACGGCTGATGAACTTAGGTTGTCCTGGTAGAGATGGTGTAAGACAATACAAGTGGTTTCTGTAAGGTTCGAGATCTGCATCTTGGAAATAACCGCTGTCGTAACCAGCAGAAATCTCTGTACCTGATGTGTTGCCATTTGCGGTGCAGACAATATCGAAGGTAAGTCCTTCTACAGCGTCTACGAGGTAAAATTCCCCTCGCAACTGGATAACATGTCCAGGCTTCAATGTGTTCGTTAGAGGATTGTATCCTCGTACTGTCGGTGTTCTTCCAAAATTAACTCTTGCCATTTTTTTCGTCCTCCCCTATGTGTGTGTAAGCAGGGAATATCATATTATTGAAGCGCCACCTCCAAGTAGCCATCCGGTTAGGAATGCGCCTCCAGTCATCATTATCTTATTGTCGAAACTAATTCCACGATCTTTTATTGCGAGTAAGCCAAGTCCGCCAACGAGTATAGCGGCGGGTGTCCAAAACTCCTTTGTTCCAGATAAGCTTCCTCGAAGAGTATCATTGCGCATAGGCTGAAGACTGTGTTGTCCTCTCAATGCCGTTTCATATGCGCCTGTATTCATCTAAATCAACTAACCTGTAATATTCGAAATGCCTTTCTGAGTTTGTTTAACGGCGTTCTGAACAGGTTTATTGACTACCTTTGTGGTTTTCTTCAGCGTTTTCAGAAGTTTGTTGCGCCCTCTGTATTCAGCGAGCATGTACAAGCCTCCAATCAAACCAACTGCTGTAACCATCATGGTTGTCGTATCTCTGTTGATCTTAAGACCGTTGTAGTAATTGTTGGATGCGCCGATTCCCCTGGTTCCTCGAAGGGCATCATTGTTGCCGTAGTTACCAAGCCAGCCAGTTCTTCCACCAGCATAACCGAGTCTTGTTCCTCTCCAGCCGTCTGACATTTTGAATCTCTCCTCATTGTTCACACACCTACCAGGGGCTCACAAGTGAGCGTGATAGATGAGTAGTAATCAAGCAGGCATGGCGATTGCCATGACGGAGATGTGGATCACATCGGACACGACAATTGCCGTGTTTGCGCCGTTGACAGTGATTTCGCCCATGCTGAATTGAACTTGGTTCCCTGAGACAGACTTGATGGCAGCAGGCACGGGCAAGAAGTCCGAGGTGCCACCAGCGTTCGCAACGCCGATGCAGACCTGTGCAAATTTGATGTCAAGGTTTTCGGACGAAGCTGTGACTGCAGTAGTCGAAACTTCACCGAAAGTCAATTTGAATGTGACTTCATCGTTGTCAACGATACCAGGAGTTTCAAGGGTCAAGCCGTGTCCAAAATCAACAGCCAGCGAGTGCGTTGCGCTGCCACTGTCTGTGTCAGTCACATTTCCGTCCATGTCGACAGAGTGGACAACGGTGTCGCTGCCGGTGATTGCGCCAGCGAGAGTCACACGACCCTGGAAGGCCAGAATGCGAGCGTTGTGCCCTCTGCCTTCGTCAAGTCCTCCAATGGTAGAGCCTTCTAAGTTTGATAGTGCCATATTTTTTCACCTTCCTTATTGTATAATGTCCTACCAAAGACCTCACTGTAGTTCGTTCATCGACATTTGCTGCTGGATCAAAGAATGATGCTGACCCACGACCATACCAAGAATTCTCAGGGATTCGCCTTGCAAAGTTGAGTTGCTCAATGTGCTTCGAAGATGCCAATCGACAAGCTTCTCTGGTTCAATTACCAGGGGCTCACTCATATAGCAGAAGGGCTCCTCAAGGACACTCAGAATCAAGTGCGAATGTACTGGAGTAGTAATTCCAGCAATTGCGAATTGTGTTTCTGTGATTCGAATTGGACTTGTGTTGTATTGAAGTCCTGTGAACATGTAGTAGGCTTCTTCCAGGGTTTTTACTGAAATTCCTTTGCTGATCCAACCGCCACCAACTGCGGGGCTTCCAGATGCTGCAGTACCTGCTTGTCCAGTGTCTGTAGTACCATCTGTTCCATCGACTGGAACGACCCATCTTCCTTCAGTATCGAGCATGCCCATGTGATCCGCTCTCAAACTTGCTGATCCGAATTCACCTTTGGCATGAACCCCTCTATTACTGCTACCCCAATTGGGGTAAGCATACCCAATGAAACCATTGATAGATTCCATGTAGTCGTTAATCAAAGCTTGTGGTCGATCCCAGTATACAGTCCATTGCAATTTTCTCACCTTTATTTTTTCATCCCGCAGTAGTTTTGTCCGGCTGCGTTATTCTGGGCTCACCATACCCTCCCATATAATGAGATGTGGCCCTAAAGAACACAGGTCGCTACAATGTGCCTACAAAGTGCCTACAAATGTCGATGGTCCAGGCCCTTCTTTAGAGGTTCATAGATTGGGTTATCCTCAAACGGCTGAGACCCTTGACCTGTAATCATGGGAACCGAGGCTCCGAAATCTGCGGCTACAGTCCGGACAAGGCTTAGCGAAGACGAAATGCGCAGGTTGAGGGAATATGCAGCACGAATGGGGCTTCCTGGCATATCGACTGCATTGCGTTCATTGGCATTTGAAAATCTTGCAATCAAGGAAGCCCAGGTGATTGACGAACATCAAAGGAAAAAGGCGGCAGACGAGGCCGTTAGGCGTCAGTTGGGTGGACAGTGATGTTGATTCGTGCGAAAAAGTGCAAGGTTTGTAACCACATAACTGGACTCACCAACACAGCTTGTCCAGAATGTGATTCAGAGGATCTAATTGTAGTTGAAATTGAAAACGATGCTGAAGAACCTTCTTGGAGCGTTACTGTACGCAAGGTTGTCGAAACTACTGATGCTGGGTTTCAATGGGAACAGACACTTGTTGCCAATCTCAAATCTTTCGATGATTGGTTGGATGGGCACGACTTAGAACTCATTGAAGTAGTCGAAGATGGGAAGAAGCAGCGAAGAACAGGAGTAATGACTGTCTTTTGGGTCTTCAGCCCTATTGATGCTATTCGAGTTACTGAGTTGGTTGCAATGTTGAGTACCCTTCGACCTGGGTTGTTGAATGAGGCTCAAATAGAAGTTACTTACCACGATTCTGTGGAGGTTTGATTTTGCGTCCTGTTAGGATTTTTCTTCATTTCTTACAATTATTCTCCCTTGTTGGCTATCTGATTACAGGTCATCAAGGGTTTCTTTGGTTCTTGGCGGTAGCTACTGTTAGTGTCTTTGTGGATATGCTGACAGATCGTGGCGAAAAGGTAGCAACGCCGTTGGAAACAATTCGGACTCTCGAAGAATCCAAGTTGCTGAAGGATATTTCTCGGAAGTGAAAGTTTGCCTAAGTGCTTTCGATGTAAGAAAGTTGTACCTGCTGTTCATCCTGAATCTAAATTGTGCCAGGAGTGTATTGTTGATGAACAGATTAGAGGGATGACTGACGATTATCGAGATGACCGGCGTAGCAATTGGGAGAAGAAGAAGCGCAAGCGTTGAAGGAGACTCCCCACGGTGGGGATTTCCTTCCCACCATCAGTGAATGGATTTCTTGGCATTGAATCATCTCGGACGAAATGGCGCTCTTGGGTCAGGTATGATTGATTGACCTGCACCTAATCTGAATCCAACCCATGCTAAACCAAGACCTACGAATGCAATACCCGTTCGTGTCCATGCTAATTTGGTTCTTGTTCGAGCAAGTTCAGTTCTTTCCTTTGCCAACTGTTGTTTGGACAATGGGATCACTTCCCCATCGGCAGCATGTAGAACAAGCCAAGACCTGTAAGGGCACCGCCTGCTGCGAGTTTCGTCACATTTTCTTCGGTGATCCCGTTAATCGCTGTCAATCCTCCAGCAACTGTAATTCCTAATCCGGCGGTCACAATGCCAATGTCGAGAGCCTCCAACCACTTTGTTCCCAGTGCTTTGGCAATGATGGTGTTTCCTACAACCGCTCCAGTAATCGCCCATCCCGCTTGTCTGCCGCTGATGGTATTACCGAAGAATGGGCTTTGTGAGCCAGGATTATTTTCCATGTGTTGCTGGTGGTGCTGATTCTGATGTTGGTTTTGATTCTGATGTTGGTTTTGTTGGGAAAGATTGTTCAGTTCGTTTGCTTGTGAATGCTGATTTACTTCGAGGTTGTTTCTGGGCAACCATCGATATACTCCAGAACCAGGAGCATGTGGAACTTCTCTCCATTGTAAAGAGGGGTTTCCAGGACCTCGAAGATTATTGTACATGATTTCACTTCCTGAGAATCAGGAGTGCTATCAGACCAGTTACCATCAATCCGCCCATTCCTAATCCGCCAACCAAGTAACCTGGAGGGATATTGCTTGTTTGTCCAAGACCACCATTGTTTGTGTAGCAGTGAGGGTTTCTCAAAATCTTCTGCAACTGCATGATATGACCTCAGATGTAACTTGGTGCTGTGAATGGTTGTAGTTTAGATCCGTTCTTGTACACAGTTTCACCTGCGACATTGTGTGGCATTCCCCTATCTACTCTGTTTTGCAGATAGGCGTTTTCCACAGAATAGCCACCGCCTGCATTCATCGTGACAACTTCACTTGCTGCTACTGCGTTTTGTGGTAGTGTGATTGCTGGACCTCTTCCTGGATATAGGGCTGCGCCCATTTCTCCGTCAAGCAAGTATTCGAATCTCTTTCCAAAGTCGAACAAGCTTGTACCCATCAAGTGTCTTCCAATAGCAAGACCCATTCCCGCATTTGCAACGATGCTTGATTCTTTTCTGCTGATTAGCCCCATATCGTCTAACACTTTTCCAGCCATATTCGAAGCGGCAATGAAAAGAAGAGTTTGCCCTGCAAGACCTACCTCAGTGTTGGAGAATCTCCATTCGAGATTGTTTGAGAACTCTTCGGGTGCAAGTGCGCGAGTGACTCCTTTGGCAGTTTCCTGTACTGCAGCGTATCCTACTCCGGCTGTTGTAAGAGCCAGTGCTACTTTGCCGTATGATTTGGCGTTTTTGACTGTAGCGGATTTCTTGATCTTACCTGGAGCACCAGTGATTGCTTTTGGAATCCCTTGAATTGCCTTGATAGGTTTCTTTAGGGTTTTCATAACTCCATTAGCCATCGCTCTTCACCTCACTAAAGTGTGAGGCTCAGAAGAGGTTCACACGGGATGCGCCCAAGCCACCAGTTCCGAAGAATGCGGATCTGCCTGTACCTCTTTGAAGTGCTGCAGTGTTAGCTGTTTGCAATTGGTTGTGTGCGCCTGCCATCTTGTAGTTCAATGCGAGTCCCATGTTGCCGTTGTGTGCGCCACGGAAGACTGCGTTGTTAGCCAAAGCGTTGTTCGTTGTACCGAATCCGCCACCTGCTACCCCGTTACCTGCTCCGAAAGCGTTCTTTGCTCCTTGTAGGTCGAACTGTAGAATGTTGCTGAACACATTACCGATGCTGTAGGTTTTCAGTTCTAACAACAAGTTACCTGCTGTCAAGAGACCTGCTACCATTACTGCTCCGTTTGTGATTTTGGAGTCCACAAGGTTCAATGCTTTCTTCGAAGATACAAGGTATCCAAGACCGGCAATTGTTGCCAATGCAAGGGACTTTTCAGTGAAGTTCGTCAAGTCTGCTGCAGTGTTTGGAGTTCCTGGAAGCATGTTTACTGCCTGAGCAATGAATCCACCTGGACCTGTTAGGTTCAGTTGATCCCATGCGTATGGTTTGACTGCTTGGTATGCGCCAAGAGCAACGAATGCTGCTGCTGCAGTTCCCATTAGACCTGGTAGGAGTTGTGCACCTGCCATCATTGAGTCTGTTAGGTTCTTTCCAGTGGTTTTCACTTTAGATACTGTAACGCCTCTTGCCTTTCTTCGAGATTTTCTTCTCTTGGAGGATGCTCTGCGCTTGGTTGAGGATCTCTTTGCAGTGCCATTGCGCCTGCGAGTTCTCCATCCTTTGCGTGCTGCTGCTGAACGAGAAGCTTTGCTTCCTTTTCTCTTGGAGGATGCTCTGCGTTTTGTGGATGCTCTGCGCTTTGTGGATGCTTTGCGCTTGCTTGCTCCACGCTTTGCTGCCGCGGATCTCTTTGCCGCATTTCTCTTGCGTGTTCTCCACGCTTTCTTTGCTGCTGCAGAACGGGATGCTTTTGTACCCTTGCGCTTGGAAGATGCCTTTCTCTTGGAGGATGCTTTGCGACTGCCTTTACGAGAATTGCGCTTTCGAGTTGCTGCTGCCTTCTTTGCTGCTGCACTTCTCTTTGCCGCATTGCGCTTTCGAGTTGCTGCTGCTTTTCTTGCTGCTGCACTTCTCTTAGCTTTAGTGGAACGGGATTTGGTGGCGGCCTTTCGACTGCCTTTACGAGCATTGCGCTTTCGAGTTGCTGCTGCCTTCTTTGCTGCTGCACTTCTCTTTGCCGCATTTCTCTTTCTTGTTGCTGCTGCCTTTCTTGCTGCTTTGGATCTGGATGCCTTCGTAGTCGCCATTTTTTTCGCCTTCCTTGCTTTTCTTGGCGGGTTCACCAGTATGAGGTTCGATTCCACCATTGTATCAAGCCGAATATGCAGTTCCATATAATCAAATTGAAATCGTTGCACTTGCAACCAATTTAACTTGTGTTCGCTTGTGTTCGTCTTGTTTGCGGGGAAAGTCCAAAGGGTTGAGAAGCATCGGTTATGGCATGGCGAAGGCAAAGAAGGCAGAAAGAGTTGAGTCGGAAACTCTTACTCTTCGGTTGCCTGCGCCTTTGTTAGAGTTGATTCGGTCTCGTGCCGATAGTGAAAATCGAAGTATGAGTAATCTGATTGTGACTTACCTGGAGATGGTTGTTGGAGAATCTCCACACGATATTCGGAAGAAATTGTCCGGAAATGGCCGAAGGTCCAGAGAGTCAAAGAAGAAGAAGAGGTGATTCTTTGGAGAATCCTCCCTTAATTAGATCCATCAAGCCACTTACGAAGGCACTCTCAACAGGCCATACTGTGATTGTTGGGCAGACCCAGTATGGGAAAACGACTGCTGCCCTTACATTATTCTTACAGCCGATTTTTGATTTGAGAAAAAAGCCTGTACACATTTTTGTAGATACAAAGCACGATAATTCTATTCTCCCTCATGGAGTTGTTGCCAGAAATCTGTCTGAATTGAGATTCCATGTAATGATGAAGGCCAGCCATATTATCTATCGGCCACCTGGGGATGACAGTCGGAAAGAGGCACTAACGAAAATGATTGACTTTTTGTTTTCCTTGAAATCTGATAAGCCAGTTCGTAAAGGACATTCCAATAGGCCGATGCTTGTTTTCATAGATGAGATTCAATTGTATTCTGCGAAACAAGCGAATCATAGTGGTTTACAGAGATTAGCTACTACTGGACTTGGCAAGAATATAATCATGGTTGCATTAGGTCAGAGAATACAGAACATCAACTCTCAAGTTTATTCTCAATGCAATAATACGATCTGTTTCTTCATGCGCGAGAATCGCTCTTATCTTGAAAGTCAGCGGCTCGAAGAGATTGAGAAGTATTTACCGTGGCTCAGGGATAACAAATACCACTTCGCTTATCTGATTGCAGGTGACGATAGATTGAGATTCCATACTCCATTGCCTTTGCCGAGCAAAGATGCAACTCTTTCCGACATCTTAGGAAGATAAGTTTCTTCTTGTTCTTCTGATGCATGCTTGCCTTCCAGGGCGAGGACAAGGATTTCTATTACAACTGCAAAGGTGTTCTTTGTTTAACAGGTAGTGCGGCATTTTTGTTTCCATCAATAATCACCCTATTCGTTTGCTCTTTCTCCAAATATCTCTTGTATGGGTTTAGCCATCACTATACTGTGCGTGCGTAAGAGAGATACACCATTTTCAACTGCACTTGACATTGCGGAACTCACAACTGCAAGAGGTTCGAACACTTCCATTTCTCTTAGAGTCATTCCGTTCACATCGACACCGAGTTCAGGATTGTTAGCCATTTTTACTGTCGCATCCATAATGTCCATCCCTGCTGATTCGGCAAGAGTTTGAGGTATGATCATCAAAGCCTCACCAAATGCGAGTCGAGCCGCTTCAACCTTTGGGTTCTCTTCGGGTTTTGATTCTTTGATGTGTTTAGCCATCTTGGCTTGGATTGACCCTGCGCCATCCACGACATATGGTTCTTTGACGCAAAGGTAGGACACACCGACTGCATCTTCGAGGGCTCTTTGGAATTCTTCTGCGGCTTGCTCTGTAGGTGCTGGAATCAGAATGGTGGCGGCTTTACTTGTCGCCCCTTCTACTACTGCATAGGCGTTAGCAGATTTGTGGGTGCTTACTTTTCCTTTGCCCAGGTCTTCTTCGTTGATGTCGCCAATGTCTGTAATTGGTTCTGCCCCTGTTGCTGCGCTAATTCTATGCATATCTGACCTGCGGATATTTTTGAATGCAAGAATCCCGTTTTTACGAAGATACTGTGAAACCCTACTGTCCATTCCTTTTTGGCAAAATATTGCTTTCACATTTAGTTCAGAGATTTTCTCAAACCTGTTTTTCAAGAACATTTCTTGTATTTGCGTTATCTCTGCTATTTTTTGTGGATCAGTTAGAGTGATATTTGCGATTGGAGGAGAGAACTCGGCTTCGAGAAGTAGCACATTTCCATCTATCTCTTCTGGCATGCCCTTTGCTACCGCACCTTTCAAGATTACAACTCCTTCGATTAATTCTGCGTCTTGAGGTTGGCCTGTGA
>CEPK01010336.1_pt1 | contig 72602 bp, 56 predicted proteins | sample 356231 | NCBI WGS metagenome assembly CEPK01 (sample SAMEA2620259, study PRJEB7988) | marine metagenome | biome: marine biome (ENVO:00000447); feature: deep chlorophyll maximum layer (ENVO:xxxxxxxx); material: "saline water (ENVO:00002010), including plankton (ENVO:xxxxxxxx)" | depth 80 m
TCGGTGGGCTCGTCCTTCTTCGCCTTCTTCCAAGCTCTGTAGCATGACTTGCATACTGTTACTCTTCTAGCCTCTGTGGACAAACCTGACTCGCCCCAAACATCTACCGCCCTGTCGAAAGCAAGTCTCCTGCCTCCGATTTTCTTGTCTGCCCAATTGTCGCAGTCGGCCACATCGCACTTCTTCTCGCCGACATACTCTTCCTGCTTCTTCTCGGAAGCACCAGAGGCAGCAGCAGCGACCTGTCTCCTCTTGCGAGCATTCGCCTTGAATCCCATGACAGGGGGCCATAGTTGACCGATTAGAAGGTTGCCTCGGCAGAGGGGAAATCGAACGGCCCTTCTTTGCTAGCAACTGATGCTCGGCGGTCTGGGCCGACGCCTACGCTTACTACAGGGATACCGGCTAGAGTCTCGATTCTCTCGATGTACTGCTTGATAATGTCAGGGAATGCATCGAACCCGGTGCCATTGTCTCTAGAAGCGTCTGCCATCTCAATCCATTCGTCTAGTGAAAGCGACGGGAATCCGATGTGAGTCTCGTAGATTGGTTTGCAGCGAGCAAGGTCTTCGCTGGTGGTCGGCATTACATGTATCGTCTTACCATCCATCTCGTAGCCGACGCAAATCTTCAGTTCATCGAGACCACCTAGAACATCCAACTTAGTTACCACTAGGCCAGTATATCCATTGATTCGGTTGCTTTCACGGAGAGCGACCATGTCCAGCCAGCCTGTTCTACGAGGCCTTCCTGTGGTTGTACCGTACTCGTTTCCAATTTGCGCCATGTGTTGGCCTGGTCCTTCTTCGAGTGATAGTTCAGTAGGGAATGGCCCATTTCCTACTCTGGTAGTGTATGCCTTAGTAATTCCAAAGCATTCTTCCACATGCCCAGGATGTATTCCTGCACCATGTGTAGCATTAGCCCTGCTGGTGACTGAAGAGGTCACGAATGGATAGGTTCCCTGATCTATGTCGAGCATTGCCCCCTGTGCTCCCTCGAGTAGGACATTCTCTCCATTTCTTAGTGCGATATCTACCATCACTCCAGTTGGTCTGATTGCTGTCCCGAATCGGTCCAAAACCCACTGCAGATCTGATTTCAGTGAGGAGGTGTCTATTGCTTCTTGAACGCCCACTGTTGATAGTTGCTTAGTCATCCTCTCGGCTTGCGAAGCCAGAGCGTTGTCATCGGCGATTAATCCCGAAATGTCCGCGAATCTGATACCAACTCTCTCGGTTCGGTCACGATAAGTCGGGCCTATTCCTCGGCCGGTGGTCCCTACTACCTTGTCTGCTCCATCATACAGTCTGTGGAATGGGAGAATTACAGATGCCCTCTCGCTGATGAATAGTCTAACTCCTTCTGGCCTCTCGCCTGTGAGGTCATGCCATCTATCGAGCTCCTCTTCTAGCACCCACGGGTCGATTACCATGCCATCTCCTAGAACCAGATTGCAGTGATTGTAGGTAACTCCAGAAGGAATCTGATGTAGTTTGAGAGTGGTATCTCCGACTACGATTGTATGGCCTGCATTGTTCCCTCCTTGGAAGCGAACGGCCCAGGTAGATTGCTCGGCGAGCTGGTCTATGGCCTTGCCCTTGCCTTCATCCCCCCACTGGGCTCCGAGCACAACGCTGGCAGGCACCGTAGCGACCGGCAGTACCGGGGGCGAATCAATGCTTTGGCTGATGACGAGACTGAATTCTGATGATTTTTGGGTGGGAAGCGATTATGAATGGCCGGCAGGTCGGCCGGTCTGCATGGCTCAGAGACATCCGGTAGCAGAGGCTCGTCTGCTGAAGAAGTGGATATGCATGCGTTGTTCGGCTACACACCGAGGACGCAAGCCTAGGTCGTGCCGCAAGTGCGGTTATACTGGTATGCGAATGAAGGCCGCTGAGCGCAGGAAGACATGAGCATGTCAATCGGCTCTGCGGCCGTTGAAGGATTTGCTCTCAGTATCGGACTTATTCTCGCATTGGGGCCACAGAATGTCTTTGTCATGCGGCAAGGATTAATGAAATCGCATGTGTTTGCAGTTTGTCTGGCATGCTCTCTATTCGATACAATTCTGATTGCTTCCGGTGTTTTAGGCATGGGTGCTTTTTTGTCTGGAATAGAAGGAGCCGAGAAGACAATTGCAATTGGGGCAACATTGTTCCTCGTTGGATATGGATTACTCAGAATCAAATCGGCTATGAACCCGGAAGGAATGTCTACCGAAGGAGATGGTGAGTCTGATCTCAAAGCCACAATTGGGGCTGCTGCTGCATTCACATTCCTCAATCCACATGTGTATGTAGATACCTTGCTACTAATCGGAGGCACCTCAAGCAGATATCTTGGTGACGAGAGGATATCATTCGGAGTCGGTGCTGCTACAGCTTCCTTCGTTTTCTTCTTCTCACTGGGTTATGGAGCGAGTAGTCTCTCAGAGGTTCTGAACAGTCCGAAGGTTTGGAGATATATCGATCTCTCAATTGCCTGTATTATGTTTGTAATCGCTGCTGCGATAATGCAGCCCCATCTATGAGAATATAGACTCGAGTGCTTGGAAAAGCATCTCTACTTCTTCCATAGTATTGTCGATATGGGGAGAGACTCGTAGCAATCCAGCCCTACTCGTGACAAGTATCGAGTGTTCGTCCTGTAGCCTACGAGCGATGACCTCACTGCTAATTCCATCTGGCATCCGTAGGCTAACTATGGCACTCCTTTCTCCCTCGGACCTTGGAGAAATGATACTTAGGCCCAAACGGTTTGCTCCTTCAATCACCTTGTCTGCTAGTTTGATGTCATGCTCCCAAACCTCTTGTGTTCCAAAGTCACATAGCTCATCCACTGCTTTGGCCAGACCCAAAGCTGCTCCGAAGTGGATGGTTGTGTACTCAAAGCGGCTGGCGTCCTCGGGTAATGTCATCCTCTCAGCACGTAAATCCCAGATGTCATCATGGCTCCTGAACCCCACTAATCCGGGATACATATCTGGACGCACAGATGGCGAGATGTATCCAACAGCAGCACCGTAAGTGCCACGCAGCCACTTGTATCCGGATGAGACGATTACATCTGCTCCAGAATTAGGGGCGTCTATTGGGACCATGCCCATCGATTGTGTTGCATCGACAACAAGTATTGCCCCTACCGAATGTGCAGCATCTGCAAATCTTCTCAAATCATATCTCTGTCCACTAGAGAACTCAACATGTGAAACCGTAACTACAGAGGTGTCCTCATCAATAAGTGAGAGAATGTCATCTGGTTCCGTATAGAAATCAGAGTTGTGATTTGCTAGTCTGACTTCGGCGCCATTAGCATCCGCAACTCTAATCCACGGATAAACAGTAGACGGGAAAGAAGCCCTGGTTGAGACGATATTGCTGCCCTTTGGAGGAGATGTGGCCCACGCTACTGAGCACAGAAGTTCTGTGGCACTGGATCCAACGCAAACATCCTCGACTTTACAGGATAGTAGCCTAGCAGTGGCTCTTCTCAGTGGCATCATACCATTCTTCTCGGCCTCACCATCAAATTCTGCAGCCCCTCCTCTGGCCAATGAATCTGACCATTCTGTCGAGGTTTGATGAGCTATGGGAGATGTGGTAGCCACATTAGCATAAGACAGATTGACCCAATCAGACAAAGAATCCCCGATAGTTCCTAGGGAGCATTGCACTTCAAGGCTCAGGAGCCTCTGACTTCGTTCAGAAGAGTCTCTAGAACAGTCTGCACCTGCAGGCACATCGGCCCAAAGTGGATTGGGAGATTGGAGTCATTGAATATCTCGTCCATGATTGAAGCGGTCATCCCTAGCCTCAAATCCATCTCCTTATTCTTGTTTAGAAGCCACTTTTCTACAGCATCCTTAGATGAGTTTCTGATGTTACGAGGAACCTGTGCATCATCGAACTGTCCGATTACCTGAGCAATCTGCTCAATCCTGGTCTCGATATCAGCCACTGGCACCCCTCCGGCCCGGCGACCTGAGGGGACTCCTTAAGCGCATCCCCGGAATATCAGAAGAGTCAACCCGACCAAGCAGCCCACGGCATATCGGTATTGGAAAATCCTGTTCCCTCGCCTTCTGGACCTAGGCCGATAAGGCCTACAGATACTCCTGCCTCAATCAATTCAGAAATACCCCATTGCATAGAGGATAGAAGGTCTGATGAAGAGCTTGTGAATCTGTCATGGACCCTGTAACTCAGAAGAGCAGTAGTAATTGCCTCGCCCACTCCTGTGGCTGCTATCGAGGCTTTTTGATCAGCCCAAAATCCCGAGCCAGGCAAAGGTACATCTCCGACTCTACCAGCAGGTCTGTGACTGGTGCCACCAGTACTTGTTGCGCATGCCAAAAGACCATTTGAGTCGCGGGCAATAACTCCGACTGTATCTCCCTCGCCTCCGTGAGGAGGTCGGCCCTCAACTGGGGCCTTGATGTGGCCCCTCTGGTCAGCCCAGATTCTTGCTCCAATTCCAGCAAGGCCATTTATCTCTTCATCTAGGAGATCCTTTGCTACTCGTATCGGATTAGGTGTTTCCTCCATTCCAATTACGAATCCAATCTTACCATCTGAAGTCTGAATAGACGCATCTAGGGAAACTGATCCGTCGTTTCTGAAAACACCTCCTGTACCTGCATTGAATACCGGATCATCTTCGAGCACCACACAGGCCTCAACCGCAGCCTCGATTGCTGAACCGCCGGATTTTAGAATCTCGGCTGCTACTTTAATCGCCATCTCTACATTTTGCTGTCTATCGGGACCCGGTCCCGCTCCTCCATGGGCTACTACTGCAGGTACCGTCATCATCTCAACTCCTAGTAGCTCCCTGAGTATTGGCCTCACTGAGCCTCAAACGCGTCTGCATGAGGATGGCTAGGAGGAAAATTATTCCTGCTACTCTAAATGAAGTGTGATAGGTCCAAAAGCCATCTCCTTGAACTGTCAGTGACCAGATATATGCAGCGGTTAAAGGGCCGAAAATCCTAGCTAGTGCACCATATCCTTCCTGCGCACCCATGACCATACCCAACTCGTAACCCCTAGTTTTTGTCTCGGAGGTGAGAACTGATGATTGAGTAGGAGAGAACAGCCCATTTCCTATGGCCATCCCTGCCGATGAGCCAAAGATCAACCAACTAGCTTCGTATGGCACATAGGGTATACTAGCAATTCCCGCACCACATAGCAGGGTTCCGATTAGCATCAATCTAGACATTCTGAAACGCTGCGTCAAGGGGCCAATTAACGCGCCTTGTACGATAGCGCCCAATAGTCCAATGAAAGCGAAGACCCATCCGTTGTCTAACTCGCTCCATCCTAGGCCGCCGCTATCTGGATCCATCGAAGTAAACAGAATGAATGTTCCATGCATCATACTGAAGCCCATCAGGAAGAGGAAGTTGATTGAAACCAATGAGGAGACTGTTGGTAGTTTCATGACTCCAGCGATTTTTCTGAACATACCTCCAAATTCTTTGAGAATAGAGTCCTCTGAAGTTCTACGATTTTCTTCAGGTAGGCTTTCCGGTAAACGAGTAATTGCTAGTATGAAACTGATTAGAGAAAGGGCACTAGAGAATAGGCAAGGTAGAAGATAGGGGTGGTCTATCCAAATCTGTCCTTCGAATGGCGCTCCAATGCTTTCAGAGGGATCAGATAGAACGCCGCCAATGAATGGCCCAATCATGAATCCTAGACCAAATGCGGCCCCTATCATACCCATTCGCTTGGCAACTTGTTGGGGCTCTGAGATATCTCCGATGTAGGCGCGCGCAACCGCGATGTTTCCGTTACCGGCTCCTGCAAGGAAGCGAGCTACCACTGCCATAGTGAGGCTCCCAGATAATCCAAAAACAGTGAAGAAGATGGTGTTTGAAATCAATCCAAACATCAGGATTGGTCTGCGGCCCACTTTGTCGCTCAATGATCCTAGAATTGGAGTGAAAATGAATTGGGCTAGTGAATACACCGAGATGACAATGCCAACCCAAAGGTCCCTGCTCCCTACATCGGTGATGCCATCTGCAGTGGCAAGGTCTTGAACGAAATAGGTGAGGAATGGAATTACAATTGTGAATCCAATCATGTCAACTAGGACTACTAGGAATAGAATTCCCATCGGTGATTTGTCTTTGTCCGGCATCCTATCTCAACTGCTACGAGAGAAATAGGGCCTTGAGCATTGATGATGCTTCAAGCCGAGGGTTGAGTATCTGTCCCCTTCGAGATTGTGTCGATTACCTTAGCCAGACGCTCGACGAGAGTGACCTTTTCCTCCGCGCCCACGAGTGCATGCTGGAGAACTTCATCAAGAGAGTCGACGGGTAAGACCTCGACCTTCTTCTCCCACTTCTCGTCCATCAACACATCCTGCATATTGGCGCGTGGGATGACGACTCTATCGATGCCAGATTTAGCTGCGGCTTCTATCTTAGCAGTGACGCCACCAACAGGAAGGATCTCTCCTCTGACAGAGAGTGACCCTGTCATTGCTAGATTCTGTTCTATCGGAACGCCTTCAAATGCGCTGATTATTGCTGTAGCCATTGTTATCGATGCACTGTCTCCATCGACATTGTGAGTACCTGGAAACTGAACATGTAAATCATAATCCTTGATGTCCTTGCCGGTCAACTTCTTGACGACTGCGCTGATGTTTGTTACGCTCTCATTAGCTAGGTCAGAGAGCCCACCAGTGGCAATTACTCTGCCAGACATTCCTTGAGCCGGGGTGACCATTGCCTCAACAGGAAGAACTACTCCCGAATAGTCAGAAAGTCCGCTATCTGCACCTAGTACAGCTAGGCCGTTTACCCTACCTACTCGGTTTCCGCTGTTTACTAGCATAGCATACTCTGCCTGCCTATCCAAGTAGCGATCGGCCACCTGTTGCTCTAGAGGTTTGGCAATCATTCTCGCTCTGGTGACATGTTCTGGACCTGTGAGTTCTGCGCTCTCTTCTGCAGCAAGATCGCCAGCAATTCTGACTAGGCCGCCTAATTCTCTGAGTCTAAGGGAGAGTTTTCCTCTACGGCCCGCTCGCCTTTGGGCTTCCTTCAGGATAAGTGCTATCGAACCTTTGTTGAAGTGCGGTATAGGCTTGCCCGAGCTCTTCTTCAATTCATTCCTTACTTCTTGGGCGATGAATCTAATGAGGCGGCGGCGATTTCGCTCGGTGTCGGGCATGTCCGTATTCACATAGACCTCGTAGCCGTATCCTCGGATTCTGCTCCTTAGGGCAGGATGCATGTTCTGAATACTATCCAGATTTCCTGCAGCTATTAGGATGAAATCAGTGGGAACTGGTTCGGACTTGGTGAGAGCTCCGGATGAGCGTTCCGAGCGGCCACTGATGGGGAGTTCCTTCTCCTGCATTGCGACTAGTAGAGCCTGTTGCTCTTCCATTCTAAGCATGCGAATCTCATCAATGTAAAGAACGCCCTTATTGGCCCTATGAACTGCACCGGGTTCGACTCTCTCGTGAGCAGGAGTTGCGAGATCAGCCCCCGATTGGAATGGATCGTGCCTTACATCGCCCAGAAGTGCCCCGGCTAGAGTTCCTGTCGCATCAATGAATGGGGGCTCGTCATCTCTCTCATGCTTGATGAGTAGTTTCGGGATGTTTGCATCCTCTCCAGCTGTCAGTCGAGTTCTGAGAAAGAAGTATCCGAATACTAGGATAAATGAGCCAAAGATGAATGTTAGAATCTCACCGCTCGAGATAGTGGCTAGAAGTAATGCGGCGCCAATGACAAGGGCGATGAAAAGAAGGGTTCTGTTAGTCCTCTCCTTTTGTATCCTAATCTGTGCTTTACGCTCCGAGATAATCCTAGATCCTCTTCCAGCAGGAACTGTCCTAACTCTTGGCTCATTCTCGTCTTCTTGGTTTCTAAACACTAGTATGTCCTCAAGTTGTTCCCGGGGTAGGAACTCTGTCATTGACCTAGAGAGCATTGACTTGCCAGTCCCTGGCTCGCCGACCATGATGACATGACGGCGTTGCTCTGCGGCTTTCCTAACCACAATCGAAGCTGCTTCCTGGCCGATTACTTGGTCAACGAGTTTGTCTGGAATTGGGACTTCTTCAGTAGATGTAATCTGAACACTCTCAATCCATTCTTCGATAGGAGTTTCACAAATTGGATCTTTATCCTCAGACACTCCGAAGGCTGGTCCGTCTTCCCACGAATCGAGAGCATCGGCCCCCTCATTCATCTCGTCCTGAGATTGCTCGGAATCACTCATCTACACTCCCCCGGGGTACTCTCTGATGCTCGCACCTTCTTGAAGGTGCGTCAAACAAGACAAATCGAAAACTCGCCTATTGGCGTCGGCGAAGGTACTCTTCTCCGTAGTAGTACCACTGCTCCATGGTCCATCCCGGAGGTAGTCCTTCAGGAGGTATCGGAGGCATCATTGGAGGAGGAGGAGGTATCTGGTCAGGAGTAGAAATTGGACTAGGATAGGGGATTGAGCTTTCGTCTGCCACCGATGTGTAGTCAATTGCTGAATCAGACTCAAAGCGTTGGCGCCTTAGAGAGATTGCCAGAGCCAATACCAATGCTACAGAGAGTAAAATACCGATTACAACAATGCCTGTTGAAATCCACTTACTAGCGCCAGAAACTGCATTATTATCCTCTCCTTCTTCCGACTCAGACTCGTCATCAGAGGGTTCGGTAGCAAACATCTTCAGTTGGATCTCGGTCATTCTATCGAATCCGTCTTGATCCTCGGCCGATACTGACAGAGTAACATAATCGCCAATTCCAAGGCCATTACCACTGGAAGGGTTAACGATGAATGGGCCCATATTATATGACACTCCAGACGAATGGCAGATTCCAGTTATTGAATTACATACAGACCAAGTAACTCTGATGTCATTGAGTTCTAGAGGCCCAACATTATCGACCATCACGGTTGGATTAGTGCCATAATCAGTAGTGTCGAAAGAGGCAACCAGATCATCGTCCCAGAGTAATGGTAGATTGTCAATAACCGTTACTGTGATTGCATAGGCGTTTGCATCGCCGTGCCGATCCTCGAGCATTATTGTGACTACCTCGGTTCCTGCATCTGGCCATTCCATGGTCAGAATACCAGTTATCTGGTTTAGTTGAGCCGCCCCTGGGACAAATGTACTTACAGAAGGCCAAATCTCTACATCGGGGTCATCTATATCGGTCATCCTGTCTAATAGTTCCAGAGTGATTCTCTCTCCCATTTCGACAGTAAACTCTTCGATTCCATCCATATCCAATCGGGGTGCATCGTTGACATTTAGCACATGGAAGACTATGACAGTATCAGAGGTCTTGGAACCATCACTAGCCCTAATCCCTAACTCAACCATTCCAGTAGAGTCGTCATCGAGTGAGTTTACTGATAGAGAGTGCCCGGAAATACTCGCTTCAACTAGGGATTCGTCAGAATTAGAAATCATCTCAAGAGTAAGTCCTGACGCCGGAATTGGATTGCCGGCATCGTCTGTATCGGACAAGAAGCCAGTGAGGCTGATGCTGGCAGAACCGCCCTCATTGAACGACTGGGGAGGAATTGGGGCCCACCTAGGGGCTCCATTTTCGACTACGTTGAACATCAACATCCCAGAGTTGGTATCGTCGCCATCGTTGATTGTGACGAAAATTCCCTGAGGAATCGGGTTTCCTTCACTGTCTCTGACGACCTTATCGAAGTTAACAACTACTTCCAAAGTAGAGGAATCCCACTCAATGAATTCGGGAGAATTGCTGTCAATCATCAGCATTGAAAGAGGAGTTTCTGCATCATGTACTCGATCAATCAGAGAAATTCGCTCATCACTCTCGACCTTTACTGTCGGCATACCTGCATACTGTGGGTAGTCCCCGTTGAGAACCACAGGGAGTGCATTTTGTAGTTCGAAAGCCTCATCCGAAATTAGCCAATCTCCATGCTGTCCTCCAGAATCAGTCCATCTGATTCTGAGGTCGTAGAGTCCGACATCGGCATTGAAGGGCGCGTGTATGGTTTGCAAGTAGCGGGCATTTCCACCACTCCCCACTAAATCAGAGGATGTAATCCAGGTGTCGTCCCAGAAATCAGTTCCCGAAAGTGCGTAATGCATTGTAGGAATCATAGTCGTCATGTCATCGACCAAGTCATTGGAAAGAGCAGTGCTTTCAAACTGGATAGTATCTCCTCTTTCTATAGAAATTGAGCCTACTGCAGTTGGCTGGTTGGCCACGGGAGCCATGTCATGAAGTGCGTTTGTGTCTGCATAATTGTTGGATGCTACTCGATCTCCGGACAATCCCGAGATTCTAGCTCTGAAAGTAGTGGTTCCGGATGCATATGTGTCAATGCTAGAAGTATCAAACTGGATGTTTAGGGACTGAGAGGACCCACTTTGAATAGGCTGAATGGAGGCTCCTCCAATGTAATTCTCGTTCAGACCTACTAGTTCATAGATTGAGATTTCTCCTCCGTCAGTGTACGAGTCAACTCCGTTGTTGGTTACCTCTACCGAAACATCTAGCATGTCACCGGATACGAATCCGAGTCCACCATTTTGGTTATCGGCAGAAAGTTCTGAAACTTCGAGGTCAATTAAAGGCAACATATCGAGATCGGTTGCAGTCAGGAAGTTGTTGTAGGAAGAGTGTGGGCCATCCATCAAGGCGATAACTGGCCAGAAATTCTCAAACTGTGTGTAGCCGCCTGCAGCTCTAACGGTATTGAGAGGTACTGTCCAACTAGTCTCAACTGGATTGTTGGGGGACATAGTGATTTGCTCAAAACCGTCTCCATTGCTGTTCAACAGCCAGTCTCTGAAGTTGTGATGTGGCCTTACTCCGTTGTCGTATGCATCTGCTCCTACCTTCTCAGTAACAGCTGCGTAAAGGTAGGCATTTACTGACGAAGTTGAGCCTAAATAAGTCGATTCCACAGTTACAGTAACTTGGTTGGTGGCACTGTTCAATGCTACAGAAAGACCCAGTGAGTATTCGGAAGCAGCTGAACTCATACACCCTCCTGCTGAGTATTCGGCATCGTAGTAGTTCGAACCTGAAGCGCCGACCTTGTAGCAGGATCCAGACTGCGTGTCAGCAAACGAAAAGGTAGGATACCCTCCTGATGATGCCATAACATGGCTCCTTCGATTAATTGGAGAATCGGATGGCCAACCGCCTGAAGATGATTGGAATATGGAGACGAAGGTAAAATCTTCAGGATTCGATGACTTCAGATTGTCGAGTGAGGGCGAGGCGCTGCTCATGCACGGTCCACACCAGTGCGCTCCAACATATTCGCCGAATACAGGGTGGCCTGGGCTAGTTGCATACAGAGGCATCTCTCTTTGCTCCAATTCCTCCCTATCTGGCATTGATTCGTCGACGGATAGTACGGCAGAGAATGACAAAACCACTACCAGAGCTGCCAAAGTCGATGAACGGAGTAAATCGCAGAATCTGATGTAATCCATCGATTTGCCCCTATGCAGGGGCTGTATAACCGTGTTGGGTAAATGATTTGACAAAATACGGCTCTTTAGAGAGCCGAAGGTATTGATTACCCCCGACTCAAGCAACTTGTATGGTGGACGAGGGGAGTGGGCAATGGGTCGCCCTTCGAGAGGACGATGGTAGAGCATATCTGCTTCGTCGAGTACCTGGTGAAGTCAAGGTCAAGGGGTTAGGGAGATTTGACGCTGATCAACTTCTCAGTGGCTACAGTTTTGGCGACAGGATAACTGTCGGACAGAAGTCTCTGACAGTAGTCGACCCGGCACTCCCCGAGGCGCGTCGAAATATGGCTAGAAGGGCGCAGATAATCGGTGCCAAGGATGCTGGTTTTCTGATTTCTTGGATGGGGATTGGAGTCGGGTCTCGTGTCCTCGAAGGAGGGCATGGGTCAGCTGGCCTAGCCATGCATATAGCAAATGTTCTGGGCTCCTCTGGTACTCTGATATCGGTTGAATCCCGGCCCGAGCACGCCGAGGTTGGCAAAGCGAATATGGAGCGTTTGGGAGAAGTCATTCCCGAGTTTCCCGAATGGCATTTGGTAGACGGAGATCTTAGTGATGTGGGCAATGCAGTTCGCAAAATATGCGGCTCACTCGATGCTGCAATAATCGATGTGGCAGAGCCGTGGAGAATAGTCCCTACAATCGAGCCTTTGTTGAGAGCGGGTGGCAGGGTCGCTTGCTACTGCCCCACTACTATCCAATTAGAGAAGTCATGGGAGTCGGCTCAGAGCCAAGGATTGGTCGTAGAGTGGGCCGGTGAGATGATTGAGCGGAAATGGGTCAAAGCTAGCAAGGGCGGAGTGAGGCCAGGCAACCAACCAATGGGCCATACAGCATTTCTACTGATTGCGGCAAAGATAGCCCCTCATGAGGAAGAGTGAGGCGATGCTCTGAGTCTAATTGGTGGCTTCAAGAAAAGGGCCACTGATGTGGGTTGGAACTTCAGAGTGGTAATGAATGAATTTCTTAAATTCAACATAGTTGGAACCTTCAATTTCTTCTTCTGTTGGGTTCTCTATGAAGTCCTCTATTGGGTCGATCTATGGCCCGCCCACACAGCTGTAGCTGCTTGGGCAGTCTCGAATGCTATTGGTAATGTTGAATCGCACTTTATGCACTACAGATTCACTTTCAAGTCTACATTTTCCTACTTCAGAAGTATGAATCGGGCCTTTTGGACATATACAGGTCAACTAGTAGTCACAACATCATCCCACTACTTAATGGTTGAAATTCTTCTAGTGCATCACAGAATTGCTTGGTTGATTAACACATGTGTTTTTGGATTCCTCAATTTTGTTCTGATTAGATGGATTGCTTTCCCTCCTGAACTCGATAAGTCGTTTCAAGAAAGATTGGCAGATGATTGATTCTCATGGCCCGACCATTCAAAACCCGGATGCTGTAGCCGGGCCATGCGCGACAGCGGCGGATGGAAGCCCACGGCCTACCGAAGTCACACGATAGGTGATGTCACTTCAAGTGGGGCCGGAATGATTGGTGAAGAAGTCACAATCTCAGGATATGCAGAGACCGTTCGTGGCAGAGGGGCCATTTGCTTCCTGATGCTGAGAGATGGCACAGGAAGAATACAGGCCTTCCTGAAGAGAGATAATATGGATGAAACAATATTCGATTCCATTCAGTCTGCTACTCGTGAATCTACCATCCAAGTAACAGGAACTGTTGCACAGAAACGCCCACCCAAGGTGCCTGAGGGAGAGCCTTTGCCGCCACCTGAATACGAAGTTAGTGTTACTTCTGCTGCTGTTCTTGCAGATGCCGCAACTCCTCTCCCTGTTGGAGTAACTGATGAGGTTAATGTTGGACTCGATGTCAGGCTGGACAATCGCCATCTGGACTTGAGAAGGGAGCATGTGAACGCTATGTTTCAACTTCGCAGCAAGGTTCTACAATACGGGCGTGACCACTTGATCACAGAGGGTTTCCAGGAGATTAACACACCGAAGATTATTGCTGCAGCTGCCGAAGGCGGTACCAATCTATTCCCGATGAAATACTTCGAAACTGATGCATACCTATCCCAGAGTCCTCAGTTGTACAAGCAACTTGCAGTTCTCGGCGGACTCGAGCGTGTTTTCGAGATAGGTCCTGCATTCAGGGCTGAGAAGCATGATACCTATAGACACCTCAACGAATTCATATCTTTTGATATCGAAGGTGCGTGGATGAATGATGAGGATGTCATGGGCGTCCAAGAGAGAATGATTCACTACATTTGGAGTGAGGTCGCAGCCAATGATCAAGGCCTCATTGATGTGGTGAACGAATATCGGGCAAGTCAAGGTCAAGATCCAGTTTCCGTAGAAGTTCCGAATATCCCATTCCCGCGAATCCCATATTGTGATGCAATCGAGATTGTCAAGGCAGGAGGCGGTGATATCGAGTGGGGAGACGACATTGAAAGTCATCATTGTGACATTATTGCAGCCGAGTACCCCGGTTTCCACTTCCTACCTCGCTGGCCAATGTCAATGAAGCCATTCTACATCCACCATAAGGAAGAAGAGAAGGGTTCGTCAGGGGGGCAATTAAGTCGTGGTTTCGATCTAAATTATGGACGCGACGAAATGACCAGCGGTGGCCAGCGAGAGCATCGAGTCGATGTGCTCGAGCAGAATCTTCGCAACATGGGCCTTGAACCGGAAGACTTCAACTTCTACACAGATGGTTTTCGCTACGGTGCTCCCCCACATGCAGGATGGGGATTAGGTGTTGCTCGCCTTCTGATGGTTCTGACTGGAGCAGGGAATGTGCGCGAAGTCGTACTGTTCCCTCGCGATAGGAGTCGTGTGACTCCCTAGGGAATAGTGACCGAAAATAACGGGTATCTACGACCCCTCCGCGAAGCGGGGACATGGTCAAGCCGACATTTGCATATTTGCTCTTGAAGGAGCATCCTTACGGTCGTGAGATGCTTCGCCAAATTCTCTCTGAAGGATTTGTTCCTTCTATCGTAATTACTGAAGACTCAGTAATTGGAGATGAGGAGCGTGAGAAGTTTCTCAAGCGTATCGAGGGCAATCCAATAGCCCCTACGATCGAGACTCAATTGGCCGAATTGGCAGTATCTGGAGTGAGTGTTCCTCATCTCGAAGTACCAATCCACAACTCCGAACAGGTGATGCCGCACATCGCAGAGATACCACTAGATCTTGTCGTATTCGGAGGCACTAGAATCATTCGCGGAGAAATCCTCGACCATCCCAAGGATGGAGTAATCAACTCACATCCCGGACTGCTTCCTGAATGTAGAGGTTCAGCTTCTCCTGCTTGGAGCGTTTACCACGATATACCAGTTGGCTCATCTACTCATTTCTGTGACAATGGGATAGACACTGGCGAGTTGCTTCTAAGGCGAGAGGTGCCTGTTAAGAGAGGTATGACATACGAGGACCTGTGCTATGAGACGCTTGTACTAGCAGGAGTCTTGATGAAGGAGGCGTTGATGGCATATGATGAAGGAAAGTGGGATGAAATGCGCAGACCACAAGGTGAAAGCGAGCACCCTACCTTCCGCAACGCGCCGGAGGAGGTTCTCGAGGTAGTGGAGCAGAAACTTAGAGACCAGACTTATGCGCATTATGTGGATTAGGTGATTACATGGAAGAATTGTTGAATGAAGAATTTCCGTTTGCTGAAAACTCACTTGCGGGGCAAACCGCACTTGTCTGTGGTGCCTCGAAGGGCATAGGACGTGCTTGTGCACTAATGCTGGCTCGTGCAGGAGCCCGTGTAATTGCATGTGCCCGCTCACAGAGTGATTTGGACACGCTAGTTGCCGAGATGTATGGTGAAGGACATGAAACTGTGACCCTGGATCTCGAAGATATCGATGCTGTACGAGAAGCAGTATCGTCGATGGGAGTCGTCCATATAGTCGTGAATAACTCTGGGGGGCCTCCTGGAGGGGCCCTATTACAGAACTCACTCGAGGATTTCGATGGGCCGTTTCGCAGGCACCTGCATGCTGCTCACACTATCGTACAGATGCTCGCACCTGGTATGGAGAAATCCGGCAGTGGAAGGATAGTCAACATAATCTCCACATCAGTTCGGGAACCAATTGACAATATTGGTCTTTCAAACACCCTCAGAGGCGCTATGGCATCGTGGTCGAAGTCGCTCTCTAGGGAGTTGGCATCTTGTATCACCATCAACAATATTCTACCTGGATTTACCGACACTGACCGATTAGGGTCTCTAGCCTCATCGATTTCCGAAAGGACTGGTGCTTCAGTTGAGAGCATAACCGAAGATTGGCTTGGAGGGGTACCAATCCAGCGACTAGTCGATCCGCTTGAGACTGCTGTAGCCGTCACTTTCCTTTGCCTTCCTTCAAGCGGGGCTATTCGTGGAGTTAGCCTAGCAGTCGATGGCGGTAGGATGAGATCAATCTGATTGGTGATGGCTTGCTCTTCGATGTATTCTTCTCGATTTCTCAGACACCTGACACCAGTGGATATACTCCTAGCGAGAGCGAGATGTTTTCGAATTTCTTTGAACAGGTGGAATTGGCTGATGAGTTGGGCTTCGGAGTAGGATGGGTGGCACAAGCTCACTTGTCTACAGAAGTCCAGAAGCGTAATTCAAATCCTGTAGTGCCACATTATCCGGGCGAGGTTGGGCTTTGTACGGACTTCTTCCAGGTTGCAAGAGAAATGTTTGCTCGCACCAAGAGGATGGATGTCGGAAGCGCGGTGATGTCAATTCTGGCATCGGGAGGGCCAATTGCTCAGGCGGAAAGAGTTGGTTCTTTCCTTGCCCTACATGGGCTGAATCCAGAAGAATCGCGAAGATTGCACATTGGGTTCTCAGCCGGGCGCTTTGAATTCATGGCTCGCCCATACGGCATTGTCCCCCGTGATTCAGTTGAGGAGGTCGCCTGGCCGGCACTTAGGGGCCAAGTTTTTGCAGAAGCATCGGAGATATTCCTTAGACTCCTCAAGGGCGAAGTAGTGTCAAGTGACATGATTCGCCCTACGATTCTGACCCGAGATAATTTCCGATCCGACGAGGACTGGGAAAAGGTACAGCAGGCGGCAGTCACGGAGAGACGATTGGATTCGTCACCTGAATCTATCGAAATTAACCGAAGATACGATTTTGAGGAAATCAAGACGATTCCACAGGATTGGCGTAGAGAATTGCTAAACCTAGTTCTAGGAAGTCATGACTCTTCACTACAGGTCGAAGTCAACAAACAACTTCCTGTACAGGTGTTCAACCTCAGTATTACTCCTCCTCATATTATCGATCAGACTCACGACAGGATGGCGGAGAATTACCATCCTGACGGTGGAGATTGGCATCGAAGCATGATGCCAAGAACTGTCATGGTTTTCGTTAATGACGAAGCGGGACTCACTCCCAAAGAGCAGGACGAAGCCGCGATGGAAGAGGCGAGGTCTGCTCTGGAAACTTACTGGAGTGCCCTAGAGGGGACGATAGACCCTTCCAAAATTGAGAAGGCAACAGACAACGCTGTAATTGGAAATGTCGAAACTGTTAGTTGTCAGATTATAGAGAGATTCGACCCTGAAGATCGGTTGATGTGCTGGTTCGACTTCTTCAACCACGACAGTGACAGGGTGATGAGGAACATGACGGCATTCATGACTAAGGTCGTACCGCGAGTAAACGGGGGCGAGTGAATGGACGAGGATGTTGGAGAACAGCCATCCGGTGTTTCCCCGGGAAGGCCCGGTTCTGCAGTATATCCAAAGAATCCACTTGGAGAACAGTTCGAAGGAATAGCGACTGGCCGTGATGTCGAATGGGAGCCTTTGGTGGATTTCCGACGCATGGATGTAAGTGAAAATACCATTCATGGTGCAATCGCTTGGGCACACGGTAACGAGATAATTCATTCATTTGGAGGGAATGTTCTCGTTTATGGGCGCTCAATGATGAAACCTCTAATCATGAAGGTGTTCAAGGATGTTCTAGCGGAAGAAGGACTGAGTAGTGAGCAATTGGCTATATCATGCTCATCGCACAATGGCGATACTGAGCATGTTGCAGCGGCACAATCTCTTCTTTCAGAATCTGAATGGGGACTGATGCAATGTCCTCTAGATGTGCCTCTAATTCAGTTCGGACGGCAAGTGAGACGCCCTCGTAGGTGGTTTCACACTTGCTCAGGCGAGCATGCGGCGATGCTCAAGGCCCTCCGCAGAATGGGAATTAATAGAGCAGGCTACACATTGCCGAGTTCACCTTGGTTCCCGATGTTCCTAGATGTCCTGAGAGATATGCTGGGCGATCCTGATTGGGAGCCACAGAGAGTGGCGAAGGACGGCTGTGGGCTGCCGACCGTTTCCAATACTGTAGATGAGTTGGCAATTCTCTTTGCGGGACTTGCCGGCGAGAAAGACGATGATTGGATTTGGGATTCGATGAATGAACACCCGGATCTGATTGGAGGATTCAATCGTCTAGACTCGACCTGTTTGAAGGCGGGCGAGGGAAAACTACTCGCCAAGGAAGGAGCAGATGGGCTTCTCGGTCTCTCAGTCATTCACCCTGACTGGCCAAAGGGACTTGGGATTGTAATCAAGATAGCTCACGGGTGGAATAGTCAAGCGACTTGGTATGTTGCTAGATCGGTTCTCGGAGTGCTTGGGATTCCGCTTAGAAATCCATATCCTCTACATCGCCAAAAGGCCTTCATCGTACCCAGAATTGTCCCTCCTCAATATCTTGACCGTCTAGAGAGTGTTGTAACCTGGGACGAGTGGGATCCTGATCGAGATAGGTTCACGATGGATTGGAAGGAATATTCTGAAGCGATGACTCGCTCCGATCCATTCTCCAATGAGGGCATGGAGGGTTCCTAATGGACCCTGAGAAGTGCTGTGAATCAGGATGTAATCCCTGCGAGCGCGACCCTGATAAGGAGGGGCCAATCGATTTGTACAATTACATCGGAGGCGAGTTCGTTTGCCAATCTGGTGATGAATGGATGAATGTTCTGGAACCTGCAACTGGACTTCGGTTTGCACGGGTCCCATTGTCTACTTCAGAAGATGTGGATGCTGCGGTGGCAGCGGCCCGTAAGGCTCAGCCAGCATGGGGTGCATTGAGTGTGGATGAAAGAGCGGTTTGGTTGGACCGAATTGCGGATACCCTAGAGGAACGCTACGAGGATATTGCATCTCTGGAGAGTCGAGATACTGGTAAGCCAATATCTCTCGCTAGAGCGGTAGATGCGAAACGTTCAGTGACTAACTTCCGATTCTTTGCCGGACTCCTTCGAGAGCAGGAGTCGGAAATCTTCGAAATGGAAGATTCGACCAACTTCGTTGTTCACAAACCGGTAGGAGTTGGTGCTCTAATCACTCCTTGGAATCTTCCCCTATACTTGCTCTCATGGAAGGTCGCACCGGCAATTGGAATGGGTAATAGTGTAGTTTGCAAGCCTAGTGAGCTTACACCCATGACCGCAGACCTACTCATGCAGGTAATTGACGATGTTGGACTTCCTGCGGGCGTGGTCAATCTAGTACATGGAAACGGAGGGGGCGCTGGCGCCCCTCTGGTTGCACACCATGATGTAGATCTAGTCTCATTTACTGGTGGAACCGATACAGGTCAGAAGGTTGCTGCATCAGCTGCTCCGTCATTCAAGAAACTGAGTCTGGAACTGGGAGGAAAGAATGCGAGCATTGTATTCTCCGACTGTGATATGGAAACTACTGTTTCAGGAGTGGTTAGAGCTGGTTTCCTGAACCAAGGACAAGTATGCCTTTGTGGTTCACGTGTTCTAGTTGAGGACTCAATTTACGAAAAGTTCCGTGACCGTTTCGTCGATGCCGTAGAATCGATGGTTGTTGGTGACCCTTCAGACGAGGCGACTGAACTTGGAGCATTAATCTCTAGTGAACATCTAGGCAAGGTAAGCGAATATGTCGAGGTAGCGAAAAAGGAAGGAGGAAATCTGCTGACAGGAGGTCAGCCGTCTCTTCCATCCAAATTTGAGCATGGTAACTGGATGGCACCAACGGTCATTGAAGGATTGAGTCCTGATTCACGATGCTCCACCGAGGAAATATTTGGTCCCGTGGTTACACTTCACCGATTCGGTAGTGAGGAAGAGGCTGTCGCCATCGCCAATAACACCCGATACGGGCTTGCCGGTAGTGTCTGGACCAGCGATTTAGAGCGTGGCAAGAGAGTGTCAGAATCGCTGGAAACCGGAATGGTTTGGGTCAATACCTGGTTACACAGAGACTTGCGAGTACCATTTGGCGGGGTCAAGGATAGCGGAGTCGGCCGAGAAGGTGGGAAATGGAGTCTGGGCTTCTTCTCCGAGGCCATGAATGTGTGTGTCAAACACGATTAACTCAGCAACAGTCAAAGTCCGCTCTAGTTCGAGCGTGAGCAATGCCACCTGTAGGTATCGTTGGTCTCGGGGCTTATGTACCGCCCAAAGTCATGACCAATGAAGACTGGGCGGAATTGATCGATACCAGTGACGAGTGGATTACCACCAAGACAGGGATGAAAGAGCGTAGAATTGCCGCAGACGATGTCTGCACCAGTGACCTCGCAGTAAACGCTTGTAGGCAGGCCTTGGAAGAAGCAGGGATAGGGCCCGAGGATGTGGATCTGTTAATCCTCGCCACATCCTCACCAGATGTTCCTCTCTCTTCTACAGCAGGGATAACCCAGCATAAACTAGGTTGCACAAACGCTGCAGCCTTTGATGTCAATGCGGTTTGTGCTGGCTGGGTTCATGCTCTAGATATTGGAGGACGCTTCGCCGGGACTCCTGGATACGACAATGTGCTGGTTGTTGGTGCCGAAGTCTACAGCCGAATCCTCAACTGGGAAGATCGCACAACCTGTGTCCTCTTCGGTGACGGCGCCGGAGCTGCCGTCCTTCAGCAAGTAGACGAAGGCAGGGGTCTACTAGGCAGTTGGATGATGTCTGACGGCGCCGGAGCCGGAGTAATAGAGATCCCAGCGGGAGGAGTTAGGAAACCAATTCCATCTTCTGGATTCGAAGATGGCGACCAGTACTTCCACATGGATGGTCGAGCGGTTTGGGACTTCGCGACAGAAGCCTTCCCTCAAGCGGTGAAGGCTGTTCTCGAAAGAATAGATTACTCACTAGAAGACGTATCAATGATTATCCCTCACCAGGCCAATATCAATATCATAAAGACCGGAATGGAAAAGCTCGGTCTGCCGATGGAAAAGACATTTACAAATCTGCACAAGTATGGAAACACGGCGGGTGCTAGTGTACCAATTGCAATGCGGGAAGCTATCGAAGAGGGATTAATCACAGAAGGCGATCTAGTAATCACAGTTGCCTTTGGAGGAGGGTTGGCTTGGGGTGCCAATGCATTCATTTTGTGAATAATTAATCCAGAGGCGTCCAAGTTCCAGAGGAGACATCGAAAGTCAGAATACTGCCATCTGGATTCTGTGCGTAAACCGTACCAGAGTCATCAATCCATACCAACTGCCCATGTTCGTTCAACTTTGCATCTGGTGGTGGATTTGGCCTCTGTAGATCTGCCTCAAGGCCCTCTAGGAACTGACTAGTATCCATCTCTGACTCTAGTTGTGGAGCCGGTTCGACTGCCGGTTCTTCCGTAGGGACCTCTGTTGCCCTCTCTTGCTGCGGAATCATCACATTCTGAGTATGCTCGAATTCAGGGGTGGTTTCAGAATCATCTCTACGGCGCATTACCATCCAGCCACCAAGTCCTACAGCCAACATTGCTACTGCTAATGCAATGACCAATCCATATTTGGCGATAATGTCCTCTTCCAAGTACTTTGAAGCATCGTTAGGGAATGCATCTTCGTTGTCCCCATAGCCATCTCCATCAGAATCTGACCACTCGTTCGGATTGAGAGGGAAGGTGTCTACTCCGTCGTTGAATCCATCATCATCAGTGTCTGTATCTCTTGGGTCTGTGCCGGCGGCATCCTCATCGGAGTCAGATAGTCCATCGTTGTCATCATCAGTATCGGCATTATCTCCGATTCCATCCATGTCGCTGTCTGCCCACTCAGCTTGGTTGAGAGGCAGAGCATCGCTCTCATCGGGGAAGCCGTCGTTATCGTCATCAGCATCCTCGTCGCTATCCTTGCAGCCGTCGCCATCAAAATCTGAACCTGGACTGCTAGACCATCCCATCAGACCTGTCGGGCACATGTCCATGCCATCGTTGACTCCGTCGTTATCATCATCGGGGTCACTAATATCCTGTATCCTATCTCCATCCGTATCGAGATAGCAGTCATCACTTGAAATCGCCCCCAACTGTATGGTAATGTGATTCTCTGGACAATTCTCGTAACCAATATTCCTGGTCCCTGTTGCATAACTATCGAGTGGCGCAGGCATCTGATTCGACTGTCCATCAGTTGAAACATAGTATCCCGGACTTGCATCAATGCAAGAGAGTTGGCCGGGCGTGTCCTGATATGTCCCCGGACTGCAAGCAGTCTGGGCTGCGCTAGCTTGCTTGTCTACAAAATAACCCGGATCAGCAGGTAAACAATCCGCCGCACTACCAGAAGACTGGGAAGGATTGTAGGTACCGGCTGGACAAGCTGATTGCGAAGTTGAGGCGTATGAAGAAACGAAATATCCTGGATCTGCTTCTAAGCAGTTTGACTGAGCCGAGTTAGGCTGATAGGTACCCAGTTCGCATTCAATCTGCTCAGGAGTAGCCCACTCGCTGGCATAGTGCCCCGGATCGACATCCATGCAGTCATCACGATCATCGGAACCTGCTTCGGGATTGTATGTAGTTGGAGGGCATTGCTTCTGAGTGTCAGATGCAACGCTGTCAACATAGTGGCCCGGCTCGGCTAATGTACAGGAAGATGAGCCTGAGTACTGTTGGAATGAGCCTATCTGACATTCCAACTGGGACTGGAAGTTAGCACCTGGTACATAGTGCCCGGGATCAGACATGATACACGAAGACTGGCCTATACTCGGCTGATATGTTCCTTCCACGCATGGTATCTGTTCTGCTGCACCGGCCATTGGGACATAGTTTCCCGCATCGGCTGGCAAGCAGTCTGAGGCAGAAGTTGAGGCGGTTTGGGTATTGTATGTGCCGATCGAACATGCTTCCTCATATGTCGATCCGGGAGTGCTAACATAATGCCCTGGAGCAGCTTCAGTACAAGCCGACTGCGAGGTGTTAGCAGTGTATGTTCCTACACTACAGGGCGTTTGTGAATCGGCCCCTTGTGAAGAGACGAAGTGGCCTGCATCTGCCTCTAAACAAGAAGTCTGTCCAGAAGATGGTTGATAATGGCCAGGTGTACAGGGAGTTTGGTACGATGAGCCAGGGTCAGGAACCGCATAGCCCGGATCAGCATGCATACAATCTAGCGAAGTGTTAGATCCCAGAGAAGGATTGTATGTGCCCGATGAACATGGAGTAGGCGCTGTGGCTGCACTGGTGTCGACATAGTGCCCTGATGGAGAAACGATGCAGGCTGAGGCTCCGGGGTTGGGTTGGAATGTTCCTAGGTCGCATGCCGTCTGATTGGCCGAACCTGTGTTGGAGACATAGTATCCAGGGTCCGCAGCATTACACCTGTCGGATGCAGATAGAGGTTGGAAAGAGCCGATGTCACAAGGAGTTTGAGAAGTAGCTGCTAATGTGTTTACATAATGCCCGGGATCTGCACCGAAGCAGTAAGATTCTCCGGTGTTAGGTTGGTAGGTTCCCAGGGAACAGGCTGTCTGGTTAGTTGCTGCCATCGTGGGCACATAGTATCCTGCAGAGGCATCAATGCAAGATGATTGTCCGGTATTAGGTTGGTAGGTACCGTAGTAGCATTCAGACTGCGAGGCGGAGCCCGTCGTACCCACGAAGTGGCCAGCATCGGCATCAAGACAATCTGTCTGAGCGAGTCCGGGCTGGTATGTACCAGTTGAGCAGGCCTCCTGACTGGTGGCTCCTGTGGTATTGACATAGTGTCCCGGAGAGGCCGGGATTTGATCAGCAGCCGCGTATATATCGACATAGTGACCAATTGTAGCCTGAATACAATATGTCTGTCCGGGTGCCGACTGGAAATTACCAGGAGTACACGGAGATTGTGTAGTCGAACCGGTCGTATTGACGAAATGCCCAGGATCTGCGTCAAGACATGCTGGTTGCCCAGTACTAGGTTGGAAATTACCAGGGGAGCACTGGTAGTCAGTCACTCCTAACTCGACTTCAATACTCAAGTTTGGATCTCCAACCACAGAACCGTCTAAAGTGGAGAATAGCCATACTTGCAATTGGTACTGTCCAGTTCCATTCCATGGTGAAACGAGGATATACAGCATAGAATCTGACGAGAAATTTGTGTTGTTAGTAGAAGTCTGATCGTACGCAGATGTGTAACTTGAATTCAGTAGATTGAGATTCTCATCGTAAATTGCCAAATCAAAGTCGGCACCTGATGGAGAAGTCAGACCGACACTTACTCCCGAGTCCCGAGGTACACTCATCGCAAACAGGTCTTGTAGATCCGAACTAGAATGGATTGTTCCGTTGTACAGTGCACTATTCGCCGAGATGTTGAATGCTGATGAATTGTATGAACCCGCATCGCCGAAAATCTGATCTGAGTAGTTGCCTGCAGCGCTGTTGACGCAAGAAGTCTGGCCTACTTGCTCCTGATACATTCCCTGAGAGCATTGAGTCTGCGAAGTTGCTTGAGTAACTGAGACATAGTTACCTGCCGAGGATTCGTAACACAAATCATAGCCAGAGCCAGGCTGATAGGACCCGGTTTCACATGGCCTATGGTATAGGTCCCCTATGATTGCAAAGTGACCTGGTTCGGCCGGTGAGCAGGTCAGCCTACCCCAATTTCCAGAATCACAATTCATCCACCTGGTCGGATTGTTTGGATAGGGGTCGGCGGCTCCTGAAACTCCATCTCCGTCATCATCTCCAGCCATATGAGTGTCAAGGATATTGACTACTCCATCTCCGTCCATGTCTTGGTCAGAATAGGATATATCTGTACCACTTGAGAAATTCATTGTATGAGGAGTCAGTAAGTCATCTGTAGTTCCATCGAACTCGCCTGACTGCCTGCCCCAACACTGCACAGAGTAGTCATCGAGGATAGCACATGTGGAGTCTGAACCAGCAGAAATCGCAATTGCGGAGCTGCCCGAGTTCAGATCAGTATAGACGGGCGTGTTGCCGTTTTCACCCGTGCACCCGCTTGATGTTATGACTGAGCTACAGGTACCATCTCCCCATTGGCCGTATGTGTTGACTCCCCAGCAGTTGATGGAGCCGTTATCTAAAATTGCACACATATGAGAAGAAGTCCCATCAATTGCTTTTGCTGTCCTTCCAGTTGGGATGTCGATATTCACTGAGCCATTGGTAACTGCGCCATTTAGTGCTGATGATGTATAGGTCTGACCCCAGCAGTATATCGAACCGTTCTCGAACAGTGCGCATACTCCGTACCCCGGTGTCGAAATGGCGACTGCCCTCATACCAGTGGAATGATTGACTTCAATCGGAGTGTTACTGTCGCTAGTTGATCCATCTCCTAGATTGCCATAGCCATTGAAACCCCAACACTTCACGGCACCTGAATTTGTAATTGCACAAGTAAAGTCGGTCCCTGCTGATATGGCCACAGCTGTTGTATTAGTTCCCAAGTCTACGCTGACGGGTGCATTTCTGTTGGAATTGGAACCATCTCCTAATTGCCCTAAATTATTACGGCCCCAGCAACTGACTGAACCATCGGTGAGGATAGCACAATTGTGGTTATTGCCGTTTGATATAGCAGCGGGTTGGTGAGTTCCGAAGTCTACAGTGCCATTTGACTGAGAGAAAGAGCCTAGTCCCAATTGGCCGTAGTTATTCGTTCCAGCACACCTGAGGCTGTAGTTCTCTAGCAATGCACAATTTCCTGCGAGAGATACGACCTCATCGTTGGTGTAAACGGGCTGCCCTCCGCCGGTTCCAGTAGAAAAAGTGACTCTTGTCCCATTATTTAGGACGATAGTTGGAGACCCGGAGTTTAGTTCAAAAACGGAGTGTGTGAACACTGAGTCTCTCTGCGACCCAGGTTGGTTGAATGGTAGAGAAGGAGAGGGATTTGAGGTGGTGAGTTCGGAAACTATCCACGAATCAGTGCCCCATGAATCGCCAGATGTGCCCCCATTACCGTTGGCGAAATTTACTGCGAGTAAGAAGGTCACATCCCCAGTACCAGTAGAAGGCGCAGTCCAATCAACAGTCCATGTCCTTGCGTTGGAGTTTGAATGAGTGACTTCTCCGCTTACTATCTGGGCATTGGTCCCCGGATTGGAGAAAGTTCCTGAAGATGAGTCCAAATTGAATCCGCCATTTGTTCCTGAAACTCCTCCGGTTCCCCCAATTGTAAGAGAATATACTGCCCCGGGAGTATATCCTGAGCTCGGAATGTCTGTAGTTAGTGTGGGAGTCATTGTGTTCCCTCCTCCATGACAGCCCCCGCAACCTGAACTGGAAGATCCAGTCTTTCCAGAGCTGTTTGCAAAAGCGCCCTCGGGCACTGCAAACACCATGACCATTAGTACCAGTATTGCGATTCCTCTCTGTCCTGAATTTATCATAATATCACCACTGCGCTCTTGGGGCAAAGACATTCGTCGGACAGGTCCGACTGCTGTCAATTAGGAGAGGAGCGGTTATCTAGCCAATATGACTATTCCTGCGCCTCGGGCGCTAGTGCATCACTACTGATTGTCTCTCCAATAACCGGGCAGTTCTAGTTGTGCAGCAGCAAATGCTTGCTCAGTCGAAGAGAAGAGCCTTCCTTTCTCGCGGGCGCGTGTTGAAAGAAGTCGCCATGCTCCTTTGCTGCTTATGCCAGGAATAGCCTGCAGTTGATGCTGGGTCGCAGAATTCACATCGATTCCTAACTCGACTCCGGTGATGCTTCGCTTGCCATGGCCTGTAACCATGATGTCAGATGAGGTCTCAAGAGGGATTCTATACGGAACTCCGACAAGAATCGGGTATGCTCCGATTTGTCGGCCGAATGTAATTCCTGGCTTCCCTCGAATTTCCTCATCGCTGTACTTCGAATCTAGAACCTGTTCTGGCCTCCGAATTCGATCATCCTGCGCCTCCCACCAGACATCCCGGAGTATAGTACCAGTAGGCAACATCTCCTCTAGTAGAGGAGCATCGATTTCATCCCTAACCTCTTGTTTGAACTCTCTAAATGACTTCTCGGGAACTTCTTGGAAACCCTTTCCCTCGACCTGTCTGATGTTTATTCTCCTTAGCCAAAGGCCTTCGGACCTCAGTACCCTTAGAAGTTGTAGATTCATCTGGTAGCTTTCTTCTGTCTCTCCATTCAATCCAGCGATAAAATTGAGCCCTGGCAATAGTTTGGGAAGTCCCCTATCTCCTTTTTCTCTACCGAATTCATTGATATGCCTGATTGCATTAATGAGTTGTTCCGGATCACAATTCAACCAGTTCTGTTCGTGCACTTCTGGATCGGCTGATTCCAGTCCAAAAGAGAGGACTGCGCCGTCAGATAGTGTTTCAACTAGGGTTTTGGTAATCTCTGTTGACGGTTCTAGATTCTCAGCAACAATTGAGGGATTGGCATTGTCAACATGTAAAATCTTGAGTCTCTCGTCTTCACGAGCACCGTGTAGGACCTTGGCTATCGGCTCTGGATTAGGAATTGGATACTCCAGGTCCTCTACCCCTTCCGCCTTGTAGGTGTAGATGTCTGTAGCCCCTCCTATCCTGACATTGACAACTCTAGAATCCAATGCTGCTGTTATCTCGCTTAGCACATCCTTCTCTGTACGCCACAAGGGCAGGCCCTTCTTGGGCTCTATACAGAACCTACAGCCTCGCTTGAAGCGAACACAACCTTGGTACAACTCGATTTCGTAAGTCAGTGGCCCTGCCCTGCCATCTTGTGTGGTCAGATCTGGGTGATCGGTGACGGCTTTGGAAGATGCACCCGAAATTGCCCATCTAGACCACTGCTCAGGTGTTCTTTTTTTGTGTTCCCAATTACCTGTAGAAATGAAGTTATCAAGTGTAGCATCGGTGTCTTGTACCGCGCAGAAAAGGTTGGACCGTAATGAGGTCCAACCATCATATCTCCAGTGCCTAATGGCCCACCCTCCGCAAAGAACTGGAGATGACGAGGGGAGAATAGAAAGTACTTCATCGAGTTCCTTTCGACTAATCGGAGTGCCTCTGACATACTTACCAGGAACTATTGCTCCTGCGAGAATCACAGCTCCATCAAGGTCCGACAATTCACTGCGTAGATTTGCCCTTGCATCCGGATTAGAGAGGCGTTCCTTGTGGTGGAGTCTCCACTGATCAATTGTCATGTATGTGTACGGGACTCCTCGTGATTCGAGAACACCGCAGATGTATCTGATATGAAAGCCGAGATAGTTCGGGACTCCGAATGCTGCAGGTTCGTCCTCATATCCGTCTAAGACAAGCCAACCTTCCAATTGCTCCACGCCCAGACGTACAGGCCGGAGGTATTCACCGCTTCGCTAGTTTCTACGAGGTCGGCGTCGGTGACTTTCTTTTGGCTTCGATTCTTGGACTGTTATCTTGCGAGAGTGGATCTCTGTATCGTTCAATTCCTTGACTGCGGCCAGACCTTCTTTCTTACTTGAGAAAGTGACGAAAGCGAACCCTTTCGAGCGTCCGGTCTCCTTGTCTTTAGCGATGTGTACATCATTTAGTTCCCCATGGGCTGAGAAAATCTTCCTCAATTCATCCTCTGTAGCATCGTAAGACAAACCGCCAACGAACAACTTGGACCCCATAGATTCCTCTGCCTTGGACCTTGCAGCCACTAGAACCTCTCTTTCCTTGGATAGTTCTTCTTTCGTAGCCGTGCCTTCCTTGACCTTGTCCATGCAGTCTCTGCATCTGATGGGCTTGCCGGGAGTTGGTTTGAACGGAACCTCGGTCTTGACTCCACAAAGTGTACAGGTCGTAGAGTGCATCTCTTTCCTTGGCCTCCCTCCTCGGCCCCCTCCTGCTTTAGCAGTGCGCTGGCGCCGAATTGACTCGGGAATCTCATGCGACATTCCTCTTCGATGGTCGGCAACTGGAGAGAGATAGGGGCGTGCGCCATCATGCCCTAGCATGGCCTCAGCCTCTGCTGACCAGCGATCGCCTGGGCGGTTTAGTGACTGAATGTCTTCGCCGAGGACATGTCCGTGGCCGAATCCGTTTGAGAGAACTCGGTATCCGGTGTAATCACAGCGAGAGCATTTGACATTGAAATCTGGAGTTTCACTGCTGGCCTCAAGATCGAGTCCGCATTGAGGGCAGATGGCATGCAGAACACCCAATTCAGGTGCATCACGAGTAGTTGCCTTCATCATCGGCTCTAGTTCAGTGATGCGGGCACGAATGATGTCTCTCTTGCGCATTGCATCGCCTGCAGAAGGTAGGAAGCGATCGACAAAATTAGTGACATAGATGTCCGCGAACAACTCTTCTGCTGGAACATCTCTGTGACCTCCTTCCTTATCTTCGATGTGAAGTACTCTGACCTCAGCGGTCTTTGGATTGATTCGGTTGACCTCGGCAATGATGATATCACCAATCTGAGGTGAGTTAACAGATGGTCGTGAAGAATCCACTGAGATTTCTCCATCACTGTGAACCAGAGTACCGGCGACGACGGCAACCGAGCCAGAAGAATCAGTGTGAATGCCTTCTCCTACTTCGGAACCATCAGGAATAATCACGCTTGAGCCGGGAGTTACGAAGTCGCCTATCTCAGCAGTCATCGGCCCGCCGACCGGACAACCCCCTATGAACGGTCCGGCATGATTGAGCCGTAGGCTCATGGTGGTATAAGGCGCCAGAAAGCGGCCCTGGTCTTGCCTCTCTGTCTGCTGTGATGGGAGTAAGCTGCTGGAAGAGCAAAGTCCGCCTCACCATATCTCTCAACGGACCATCCATACTCCTCAAACAGGGGATTAATGTGGGTCGCTTCGGCGCTATGCATCAGATGCGAAGTGACTCGGGCAGATAGCATGGCATCGAGGAATGGGCGGTCGGCCTTGGGAGACTGTCTTCCCCACGGAGGATTACTAATGACTAAATCAGTCGAATCTAGACTAATTAAGTCGGCCCCTAAAGTGGCTTGGGTCACTTCAATCGATTCCGTAAATCCCAACTTGTCTACATTATTTTGGGCCGCCTCACAGGCGTCTTGATCTGCATCAATCAGAGTTACTCTACTCGCCCCTAGTAACATGGCGCCCAAGCCCAGTATCCCATTACCTGACCCCAAATCAAGAACTGAATATCCTTCTTTCAAGTCTCCAAAGTTGGAAATGTCAGTAAGCCATCGGGCGGCTAAATCGCCGTCGGTAGAGTACTGTTCAAGACTGGCAGAACGGGATTTGGTTTGCTCTAGCCCAGACAGTAACATCGCCAATCTCCTGACTCTCATGCTCTCTGAAAGTCGGCCTTACCTAAGAACCAATATGAGTGTAGAACTTGCTGGAATTCTCTCATAGTTCAAATACTCCCAATTCTGATAAGATTACATGGCGGATGTCGAGTTGATTGCGATTGGCTTCCTTGGGCTAGCGCTGACTTTCACTCTTTGGCAGTTGTTTAGCAACAATAATTCAGATGGAGGTGCAGAACTTCGGAGAGAAATCCGGGAAATGGGATCTGAACAAATGAATACCTTACAGGCACTAGGGCAATCTCAGCAAGAACATCTGGCTAATGTGTCAAAGAATATTGAGGATCTTAAGGAAGGAAATGAAAAGAAACTTGATCAGATGCGCGAGACTGTAGATGAAAAGTTGCAAACAACTCTTGAGAAGAGAATTGGAGAATCTTTCAAACAAGTAAGTGAACGACTTGAGGCGGTTCAGCGTGGTTTGGGTGAGATGCAGGCACTTGCAACAGATACGGCAGATTTGAAGAAAGTCCTAGCTAATGTCTCTACTAGAGGGGCGATGGGTGAGATTCAGGCTGAGCAGATACTCCAAAGTATTCTCTCACCCAACCAATATGAGAAGAATGTGAAGACTCATCCTGAATGTAATGGCCAAGTTGAGTTTGCTATCAAACTCCCTGGCCCGGATGGAAATTTGGATGATCCTGTTTGGCTCCCCATAGACTGTAAGTTTCCGAAGGAAGATTATGAGCGATTATTGGATGCATTTGATGGAGGAGATAAAGAATTCATTGAGAAGGCCTACAAGACATTCGCGTCCAATGTCACTGCTAAGGCAAAGACAATCAGAAAGGAGTATGTTTCTTCTCCTCATACTACCGATTTTGCTGTTATGTTTCTCCCCACTGAGGGCCTATATGCCGATGTAGTTAGGAGGCCGGGTTTGTTCGAAACTCTCCAAAGAGATCACCAAATTGTTGTAACTGGTCCTTCTACTCTAGCAGCATTCGTTAACAGCCTACAAATGGGATTTCGCACATTAGCGCTAGAGGCTACCGCCAGCGAAGTCTGGAATGTTCTTGGAGGAGTTAAGACTGAGTTTGCAAAGTTTGGAGAAATGATGGCTAAGTTACACAAGCAACTCAATACTGCTGCAAATACAATCGGAGGAGATGGTGACTCAGTTCAACGCCGACTCAGAGCAATGGATCGTAAATTGAGAGAGGTTGAATCGCTGCCTTCTTCTAATCAGTCTGACCTACTAGAATTCCCCGAAGATTTAGAGGATTACTAGGTAAGTGTCTTCTGTACTAGGCCCTAGCCTAACTCATGATTGATTGGGGCTCAAACGAATATCACCCTGTGGTAGATTTGCCCGAAGACTATACAGTCCTCGATTTAAGTCAGGGAGTCTGGAATCAGCCTGAGACTGAGTTCAGTGTTGGAAAGTATGACGAAGTAAGACCTAATCTGTACAATACCGAATTATTCGGAGGAGAGAGGAATGTGCACATGGGAATAGACATTGGAGGCCCGGTGGGAACTCCATGCATGGCATTCATGGATGGCGAAATATCCCACTTTGGCTACAATCCTGCCTCTGGTGATTATGGTAATGTAGTAATCACCAAGCACGAAATTTCCGGAATCTCAGTATGGGCATTGTACGGGCACCTAAATGCTGCATCGATTGAAGGTAAGAGAGTCGGGCAGCGAGTCATGGCAGGAGAAGTAGTTGCTTGGTTCGGAGCATTCGAGGAGAATGGTGGTTGGGAACCTCATCTGCACTTCCAATTGTCATTGGTTCAGCCCGAGACTCACGATATGCCAGGGGTAGTGGCGCCTGGAGAAAGAACCCGGGCACTGGAGATTTATCCGGACCCTAGGAACATACTCGGGCCACTCTACTAAATGGTAGATAAATGGGCCTTGAGTGAGTCGATTGGGGTCATTTCAGAAGGATCGTTTTGCTTGAGTACGGCTAGCATAATCGAAATCCAATCTGTGACATGAGTGGCATACAAAAGTCGTTCAAGTAAACTCTGTCCCTCGCAATCAATTCTCCAAGATATCTGGCTCTCTATATTGTCAACCAGCCAATGCATCCTAGCTTGACTTCGTGGATGGATTCCTTCGCATGTTAGAGCTATCATTGCTCTATGCTGCCCTTCAGACTGCCATGCGACAATCTCATTGTGATTCATCTCAGGAACATCTACTGGATTAGCAAAGCCGTTTGCGTTCTCGTTTATTTGGCAAGCGAAGCGATAGCCGGCAGCCCCTAACTCAGTAGGAGAGATAATTCCAATTTCTCTGCCCACTAGTGACTTTGCCATAGTCTGCCATATTGCATCCCCTTGGGAAGGGTCTGCTTGGAATGAAGCGTCCCTTAGTCTACCAAGCATCGCTGTCAAGTCGTCCCCGTTGGGCCTTCTCAGGAGTCCCATGTCCCAGCAAACTGCCATCTGAGAGCCGAAGATGTGGCCGAATGCTGTTCTAGGCATCTGCCCTTCTGGGACCTCGATTAGAGTGGCATCATCACTACCTAGAACTATATCTGAAAGCTGACCTCCTGAAGAAACAGCAATTACAGAACCTCCTGATTCTAAGGCCTCTTTGACACCGTCCAAAGTCTCCTCAGTATTTCCTGAGTAAGATGTAGCCAGTACTAGCCACTCCGGGCCCCACCAACTCGGCAGACCATAGTCGCTCCAAATTACGAATGGCATCCCTCCCTCAGAATCGGCTAATGACTTGAGGAATCTCCCTCCAGCTCCAGAGCCACCCATTCCAAGGCAAACTACTCCACTCCAATCAGTATCGGAACTCAATCCGGTCTCTTGACTAATCGCCATCTCAAAATCTTCTACGAAGGAACGAGTCAGATCTGCCATATTGCACGAATCGTGTTTCGATAGTAGTTCGGTCATTTCGAAATCACTCATTGACAGGCCTCCTTCCAGCAGGTAGGGCTACCCATGCACTGTCTATGAAGCCGATGCGTATGCGATTGGCTTTTCCATCATCATCATACGGAAGAGCGACTGTCACCATCCTGTAATCAGTAGGGTCCATCACTTCGGCGGCTGAACTGTCTCTGTTCATCACCTCGACAACATGTTGCTCCCTACTCGAACAGACTACGATTGATTTCTCCATATCTCTCCATGTAGCGCCTGATCTTTCGTATCTTTCAAGTCGGCGAATACTGGGGCCATCACTCTGCCAGCCATCAATCATCCACAACTCCTTTCTGAATCGGACTACATCACCCAAATCATATGCGGGTTTGCGATAGCTGAGGGTCAATCTAGTAACATCAATTCCGTCATTGGAGCCTACTACTGTAGAAGTCTCCTTGATGGTCCCTCCGTGGGACTTAACGAGTCTTCTGCTCCATGTCCTAGCCATTGCCTTTGAGCCTAGTTGCAAGTCCCATCCTCCTGTCACAGGGCCTTCTTTTGTGATGAAAAACATTGGATCAGGCTCCATGCCCTCGAGCATCTCGTCTAATGTTGCTCTCAATTGCTTCAGTTCAACATCGTCCAAACGCCTTCCGGCTGATCTCAGTTGTACGGTTGCTTCGAAGTATGATCCGGCCTTTCGAGTGCAGGGCGTACAAACTGCATTACTAGTCTGAAGAAGCGCCTCGTGTCGGTCATCAAATTGGTAACCTTCAATGGTGCCTGAGACCTCGACATGAAGTCTACAAGTTCTATCGTCGATGACTTCTACAGAGAAAGATACTGCAACATTTTTTGCACGGTCCTCTGCAACTAGATTTTCCCTTATCCTAAGGTCCGCTATGTCCTCAGGATCCATCTTTGACCATCTCCCACGCACCTCATATGAGTCGCACTTAGCACAGCGAGACTGTTGAATTCTCTCGGGAAGTTTGGAGAGTTCGGTTCGCTGTCTGAGGCACGACTCGCACATTCGCTCTGAGGTCAGAGGAGGAGGGGCTCCGCAAGCGATGCAGAATGCTCCTTCAGACATGGTCCTCGTCGGTTTGCGCCTCGCCGCCCCGTTTCAAGGGTTCCCGTAGGGAAAAACGGGTTCTTACTCGCTTTCATCGGCAGATACGGCATCCTCAACAGCAGCAAGGCGGGCGTCCAGATCGTACAATCTGATTACTAGTCGGTATACATACGCGCCGATTAGTCCGATCATAGCTGCGTAAGCCAGTCCAAGTTCAGTCACGCCGCTCAATGTACTGCCCCCTCGTCCAGTTGATGCTGAAGGTGACTCAGTCTTGATTCCATCCTATGCAAGGTATCGGTTAGTATCGCCAAACCTGCAAAAAGTAGTACAAACGAAGCGAAACCCATCAGCATAACTGCGAGTATCTCGGGAGCTAGTCCGGACTCTTCGCTTTCAATTACTACAATTCCAGGGTGGCGTTCTTGGTACCATGTAGTAGCTAAGGCCGTTACTGGGACCAAGGCAAATCCAAAGAGGCCGATTGCAGCAATTGTGTCCCTAGTTCCTTGGCCATCGGGCTGCGATCCTCTCGCTAGGACAAGAAATAGAGTTACACCAGTTAGAAGACCGTATGTGTTTAGTCTCAAATCACCCCAATCCCACGGAACTCCCCATTCTGCTGAGCCCCATATAGGCCCTGAAATTACGACCCCTAGTCCAAACAATAGGGCTAAATCTGAGCCCGTGCAAATCATCCTCCAGCCCAACTCGGAGCGTCTGGCATACCACGCTACTGATCCGATGAAAAGAATGCAATAGGCTAGGAATGAACACCAAGCAAATGGCACATGCCAGTAGAGGATTCTGTATGCCTCAGGAGAATTCCAAGCTGAAGGGTCGACTGTAGGAGCCCAAGTGAAGCCAAGAAGTAGAGTCAGGGCCGCACCAGTAAGTCCGAGTCCTGTGAGCATGATGCCCGCTCTTGACACGCCAGCCATACCCGCGCGAGAATGCTGTTGGTCATCAATGCTAGTCCTCAGGCATCAGGTAGGAAAACTGCAACTGCCCATACTGCTACAGAGATTAAACTTGCAATGAGGCAGGAGATTAGAGGGTCGCCGATGCTGAGGCCAAATGACATTCCGTCGGTCATCATTAGAGAAAGTGCATCAGTCAGTTGCAAAAATGGCCAGATTAGGACCAATAGGAGTAATGAAGCGGCTGCGGCAGAGGCTCTGCGTAAATCTGCAACCAGTAGGTGCAAAGCCGCTGCCGCAGCGGCTACATCGATTATTATTAACGCCGGTAGCCAGAGCCAACGGGTGACTTCCGAATGATATGTGAATTCCGAGGGGTCGACTAAGATGACCCAAGCAAAGTAAGTAATCGGGAGCGGTAGAATGATTGATGCCCCTACCAACGAATAGGTTGGCCTTGCACTAGGGCCAATCATTGCATTCCACCAAGCTCCGCATCTCTCTTCAGCCAGACGGCGGGTGAGAGCTGGTGAGATGACTGCTGTGATGAATGCCGGAGCCAGAACTAGGGCTGCAACTAGGTCATTCCCAACATGAGACATGTCAATTTCACCTATCAGCGCGTATGACAATAGGAGTGCTACTAGAGCGGGTGCTGCTCTTCCAGTAGTATCCAAGGGGTTTCTAGTCTCCATCTTAATTGCCCATCGAATCAGTGCTCCATGAGTACTCGGCTCCACAGGCGGTAGCGGACCGGGTAAATCGGAAGGCATTCCTTCAGAGATACCACTTGACTCGTTCAGATTTCCATTTGTGACTTTCATGATACGATCGCTGCAATCAATAATTGATTGATCGTGAGTCGCTACCATCACTGAATGGCCATTTAATTTGAGTCCTCTCAACCATCCAATTAGGAGTTCTTTGCCTGCTCGATCTAAACCTTCGGAGGGTTCATCCAACATCACTACCCTAGACTCTGCACTAAGTGCTGCGGGCGCCAGCCCACACAGAACTGCTAGACGCCGAATCTGTCCCCCAGATAGTTGAGCCACCCTATCTGCTCTTCTATGTTCAAGACCCCACTCTTTGAGAACATCCGAAGCAGTCGGCTCGGACATTTCCATTCCGGCGACCTTTAGTGCGACCTCGAGTCTCTCTTCGACTGTTTCTTCCCCGCAAATTCCATCTCTCTGTAGGGTCAATCCCGTAGGTGGTGGCTGATTCCTTCTACCTTCGCAATCTCTGACGACTTGCATCTTTCCTGATTTACTATGTCTGCTGATTGATCCTCCAGATAGAGGGAGAATTCCTGCGCATGCTTCGAGCAATGTTGTCTTACCTGAACCATTGTCCCCAACAAGTGCAACAATCTCGCCCGATGAGAGTTCAAAATCAACGCCCTTGAGTACTGCTCTACTTCCTCTATCGACCGAGAGGCCTGAGGTCTGCAGCATCGGACCTGTTGCCATGAGTCCGGGAGTAAGGTGTATCGTTTGAGTGATTCCATACTACGAAGCGGCTATTCGCTCCGACCTAGGCGCACTGACAAGGAGATGGTGCGATGAGTGTATTAGACTGGTCAGACATATTGCTACTAACCGCAATGCTATCTGCGGCTATTGCTCCATTTCTATGGGCTGAGCATTCAAAGACCAGTGTTGCACTAGCAACAGTTCTATCCCTTTTGTTAGTATCATTTGTACAATTCGCAGAGTCGATATTAGGAGGTTATGCGATGAGTTACTCTTGGGTGGTTGACTTTTTGGGAATTAAACCGAGTATAATGGCAGATCCTGCCGAGTCTTACCGGATGGTGACTGCGGCGTGGTTACATGCTGACTGGCTTCATGTCCTTTTCAACATCCTCGTTGTTGCATTAGTTGGAGTTCCATTGGAGCAGCGTCTAGGTTCGCGAAGATGGATGATGGTGTATTTTTTAGGATTCATGGGCGGGAATATCGCTTGGATAATTTCTCATCCAGAATCATCAATACCTGCAATTGGGGCCAGTGGAGCAGCATTTGGAATACTGGGCGCCTACATGGCTTGTTGGCCCGAAGATAAGATCGAGTTTCCTCTCTTATTTTTGATAAGAGCGTGGCCGGTCTGGTTGATTGTATTCGTCAGACTTGGACTCGAGGTCTTGCAGATATATGAGCTCCAGAGCGCTACTGCTGGAGATTCTAATGTGGCCCATATGGCTCATTTCGGTGGTTTTTTCCTTGCCTATCTACTTGCACGGCCTTTGGCGCGAGGCGCACCGAGTCCTCTGGATGAAGTCTCGGGAACATCTGGAATGGGGAGTTCTATGGCAATGAGAGAGCAGGCTATGAGTCGCATGGGCAGCCTAGAGGAGGATCCTTGGGCTCTTTCAGGCAAACCGCTTCACGGAGCCGCTGCCAGAATACTGAGCAGGCTCAGAGAGGAGGGGGATGAGTTGGAGACTAGAAGGGCATGGTTGGAGGAGTTATCTGAGAATGCAATTTGTCCTATCTGCGACGGCGAGATTGTAACAGAGATGAATGGTGAAGTCTGTCGCCTCAGGTGTACACTCTCTGGCTCTCACCTCAATTGGCCGTAAACGCATTCGGATTGCACCTACACAGGTTGAGATTATACAGCATCTGAGTTTGGCTCTCTGTGAGAGCCATGCCGGATACCACTAAGTTGAGGGTTCCTGTAATCGTCGCTCTTCTTCTGTTCGTGATGGATGTTTCAGTGGCTTCTGGGGCCTTACTGCCCTCTCCCGAACCCCCCTTGAGTGATGTCTCGGATGATCCTATGGAGGAGGATTTGCCTCCTCTGATGTGTGGAGATAGTGTTTGTCCTGAGAAAGACCGTTCTCCAGGATTTCCGCCGCATGGATCTGGTTGGCCTGTTGAGGAGCCCGGATGGTGGTTCAGTTACTGGTATGACTTAGATTCCAATGGGATGGACGATAGGTTGCAGAGAATTATCGCTGGTCAATCAACTTCTGTCTCAACTACTTCAATTATCGGAGCGGATGGTTTGCCAACGGTTGCCATCGTGGTTGATTACTCATGGCATCCGGGGCCAAATGATATTGATGCGATTAAGCAAGTCCTGTATTCTCATGGGTGGCATGAAGAAAGTTCATGGTTTGACCCGCTTGGAATCCTTGATTCGATTGTGATTGATCATGTTCCAATCAGTTCGCTGGTTGATATTTGGTCGCTCGAGGGTGTCGTCATGATTGAAGAACAGAATGTAATTGTCCCTCTACTCGATAAGGCTACTCGAGGCTCAAAGGTCAGAGATTCCGAAATTTTTGATGAGACAATGAGAGACTTCGGCTACGACGGTTCGGGAGTAGTAATTGCAATTCTCGATACTGGAGTCGATAACGAGCATTTCTCTCTTGATGACTTCTCTGACTCAAACAATGATAATGAGAAAGATCCGGATGAATTGGCTGACCCGAAATGGTTAGCAGGATGTGATGCAACCTCGTGGAGTTCACAGGACTGTGATGATGGAAGTTTGGACCCGGATGATGGAGACGGGCATGGTACTCATGTTGCAGGAATAGCCCTGGGAACAGGAGATTCTCGTAGAATCAATCAAGGTTATGCCCCTGGTGCTTACTTAGTTGATGTCAAGGTAATGAGTGATGCTGGAGCAACCAACTCTGCTGCCACGCTCAGAGGAATACAATGGGTGGTCGATAATGTCGATACCGATTGGGGGAACAACGACTCCAGCGAGGGCATCCAAGTGATGTCCATGTCGTTTGGTTCCGCTAATCCGGGAGGAGATGATGACCCAGGAGATAATGGAACGAATGCCGATGCTAGAGCTGTTGATGCTGCGGCTGATGCTGGAATAGTTCCAGTTGCTGCAATCGGAAACGATGGTAAGCGTAGGGTGACCTCAGTAGGCGCCTCAGATAGTGCCATTACTGTTGGGTCAATAGATGATGAAAATACTATTGAGCGTGGCGACGATATGATTGCCTCCTACTCAAACTCAGGGCCACGGGAGGACGATGGCGATAACAATGAGTGGGAGGAACTCAAACCAACTGTGGTTGCTCCCGGATCAAACATTATGTCAGCCCAGCACGCTGCTTCAAGCAGTGCTCTTCCGGGTGCCCCCAAACCTTTGGCAGAGGATAGTTACACACAGTTGTCAGGGACGAGTATGTCTTGTCCTGCTGTTGCTGGATTCGTTGCAGTAATGTTGCAAATCGATGATGGCTTGGAGCCTCAAGAAGTGAAGGATCTTCTACAGAACAACTCTGAGACTCGTGGACAGGCTTCGCTTCCAGATATCAGCAATAGATGGAATGAAGACTACGGATTCGGAATTATCGATGGAAATATGATTCTCAACGCAATGCTTGGAGGAAATGTTGACCCTGGTCCTGGGAATGGTACAGACCCTCCGCCTACGGGTTCTGAGGAATGGGTTGTCATAGAAAGCCCCGAAGAAGATGCTTGGCTAGTCGAAGGCGAGACCTACAGCGCTAGAGGGCATATCGATGAAGACAAAGATACCAACGGCACTATCGATGAGGTCTCAGTAAGGGTGTCGTACTCCCATAGGCCCGAAGGAGAGCCGAAAAGGGAGGTCGTCTTAGTCGACTGGCACGCAGCACAGGGAACTACCAATTGGACCACTCCATTCACTCTACCTGAATTCACAGAAGAAGAGATTGAAGTGATTGAAGTCATTATCGAAGCTCAGGCAAGGAATGAGTTTGAACAGTGGAGTAAGGTCGCCAAACAGAAACACGAAGTTGGACTCGTGGCTGTAACAATGGGAGGCCCCAGTGGCCAAGAGGCAATCTCGGGAAGCGTCAATGTCTTCGGGACATGGGAGTCGGTCAACGGAGGTACTGTTCAATGGAGGATAGGTACGGAAGCGTGGGAAACTGCTCAGACATTCGGAGGCAGTGGCAGCTCTAATGGAGACTGGTCTGTAACTTGGGATACTGAGGATGTGGACGATGGATTCTACAGGATCTCTTCCAGAATAGTTAGTGGCGATGGAATCTACTCCGAGGAAGTGAAGAGAGTTGTTGAGGTAGATAATGACCCTCCGGCGCCAAATTTAATTTTCAGAACTGGTCTTTCTGTTGAAGAGTATGGCATTCCCATCAGTGAGACATATGTCAATACCTTCCTCGAAGTAAGAACTGAAATCAGAAATGATGGTGACATGGCTGCCTCTAACTTGGCAATCTCACTCTATGAAAATGGTGCTCGTAAGGATGAGATGGTGTTACCCAGCATCGATAGCGGAGACATAGTGGAGGTAGTACTGTACTGGAACCCAACTACAATTGGAGAAAAAACGGTTTTGGTTTCTCTAGATCCTGCAAATACAATTGAGGAATTGGATGAGACGGACAACGATCAGTCAATTACATTCCCTGTAATCCAAAGACCCCAGGGGGTCGATCTGGCATTCAGAGATGGGGCCATCAGAACTGAGCCACCAATTCCAAGACCAGACGACCAATTCCTTATCACGGCACGAGTTGATAACTTGGGATCTACTGATGCAACTAGTGTCGAGGCTTCTTTGGAGATTCACAATGGCCTTGGATGGGTGTTGGTATCTTCAACTGCGATTCCTCTTGTTATGGGCCAAGGTGCCTCACAGATTTCATTCGCACATAGGATGAACGAATCAGGACCGGTGAGTGTGAGAATAACTGTCACCGGGCCCGGGCTGGCAGATTTGGACTGGTCTAACAACCAAGTCGAGTCTACAGTATTGGTCGATGAATCGACTCTGACTGGCTCAAGATCAATGACATTCGGGACGGGGGAAGTTCCAATCAGACTAATCGATCTAGATGATGAAGGATTGGTGATTACCGAGAAGGAAGGAGTCCTCTCTCTGTATCGGCTGAACTCCAACAGGATGTTGACCTCATGCACGAATGTGTTGGATGAAATGTGGTCGGGAGATATCGCCTTCAGCAGCACAGAAGATGGTTGGGCTCACATTGTTTGGACTAGGCGTTTCATAGACTCTACAGGCTACTTTAGGCAGACGCTGAGTTACTCTACAATAGATGCTAGTTGTGAGATGACTCCAATTCAAGATCTTATGCAGCCAATTCTTCTTTCTGATGGCAAATACTGGGGAATAGATATCGATATCGATGGTTCTGAAATTCTTGTTTCAGGATACCATCGAGAAATGATGAGCGGTAGCTCGTTTGGAGAACAAACTAGTGTTTTCATCCTTCACGCGGATGCCCCCACCAAGTCCTCGGACTGGTCGTTAACTCCCAATGTAGTGGATGAGATTGATTTAATCCCTGGAGAGACAAGTGCTCTTGAAGTGGAGTTCGGAGATGACGATGGCGCACATCTCCTTTACAAATCGACTAGAAGTGATTCGACAAACATAGAGAGACATGGCCTATGGTATGCGCATGGATTGATTGAGCAATCGTCTTGGACATTCAGGAAATCCGTCGCCGATGATGTCATACTTGCGAAGATGGTGGTGTTTGTGATTGATGGCGAGGAGAGAATTGTGGCCACCTGGAAACAGGGCGAGGGATTGGGTGCTGAGATGATTGCAATAATTGCTGATTCTTCATTTAACGAAATTGAAAATCTGACTGCAACATTCCCTGCTAGAGGAATGACTGCGATTGATCTTGTAGAGACACCCCGGGGAGTCCAAGTCCTATTCGACCTAGTTGGGCCAACTGGTCCACAGGTAAATTACGGCATAATTGATCCGGAAGAAGGATGGTTTGGAATTTACGACAGACTCAATCTTGGCAACCTGTACCTTGTGGACAGGTCCCCTTCTAGTAGTGAAACTCTATTCATCCATACTTCTGCTAGCGGTTGGCAGATTAGAGCTGTGATTGATGATAATGACCCCAATAGAGTGGGAGACTCAATCCTAGATATATTGCGCCACCAACTGGGCCTAGACGAACAAAATTTCAACATTCTACTTGGGGGTTTTGCAATCGCTGTACTGCTTCTCTGTACTGTCATTCTGGTGACCCTCTCGGCTAGAGGACTCAGATGGGTCAGAAGGAACAGAGGAGTTGCCTCAGGAGTCGTGATGTTAGAGGAGGATGTGGTTGATGTTGTTGATGAGTCGGACATCAAGGTAGTAGCCGAGATTAAACCTGAAGATTCAGAAGAAGTTGAATTGGTGAATGAGGTGGTCAATATCCCTCCTGTCCAAGATATGCCAAATCCAGTTATCCCTCTGCCAGATATTCCAATTCCAGAGGCAGTGAGTGAATCGACCCTACCTGCTCCTCCTCCGATGAACATGCCAGTAATCTGTCCCAGTTGCTCTAGTAGATTTGAGATTGCAATGGGCAATTCCTCAGTGAACTGCCCGGTCTGTAATGAGCGGATAGTTCTCTGAGGGCACTATGGTATCGATTCTACTTGCATCTGCATCCGAGCGCAGGCGCGATATTCTATCTGAGATTGTAAATGAAACTGTACAATTAGAATCTAGGGCTTTGGCTTCTAACGAAATTAATCCTTCAAGTGGAATCGAAGTGTCTGAAAGAGTTGAATTGATTTGCTCTGCTAAGGCTGAAGCTGCTGCCCAAGAAATTGCAATCAGTGGTGAATTGCCCGATTTAGTCATCGTTTCCGATACGCTTGTAGAAGATCCAACTGACCCATTGATTGCATTGGGTCAGCCAATTGATGAACTGGTGGCAGCCAGTATGTTGCTGGAACTTTCGGGAAGAAGACATCGTGTTTGGTCCTGTACTGCAATACTGTACTCTCCAGCGTTTGAGAAATGCGGTGCCGAAATACTACACGCAGGATGGACAGCTGATATTTGGTCGGAATCTGCTGTGGTTGAGTTTGATGAATTGACTCAAGATGAATTGGCCGATCTTGTCTCGAGCGGATCTTGGAAAGGAAAGGCTGGAGCATATGACTTAGCCGGTTTGGCTGGAGAGCACGCATCATTAATCGATGGGGCAGAAGTTACGGTACTCGGATTTGCCTCCAGTGCAATGGAAATAATTTCCTCGCTTATTGGCTAGACAAAAGTTACTCCGCCGTGTTTCAGAACAAACTCGCGCTGTAGGTCATCGAACCATTCCAACATGCCTGAGTTAAAGCGTACCTCAATCACCTCGTTATCAATCAGAAGATCATCTTGTATTCCTTGCAGAGTACCTGGTGCTGCGCCGCAAGAGACACATGCGCCATCAAGATCTAGAATTAATGCGAGTTTGTTTCCTGTTGGAGTATTTACAACTATGCTCTCAGTAACAACCAATCCCCCCCCATGGCCATCCAATGCTGCCCTGACTGGTCCTAGTCTTGCCATCAAAGCTGGTACAAAATCGGCATCATCTGATTTTGCTAACTCGACCAGAGAAAGTGATTGTAATCTAGATATCTCTTTGGGGTCGTGAGCCTCAGTAACTCGCCTCTCAGACTCCTTTCTGATTGCTTCCTCTATCTGAACTCGGTAGGCCTCCTCAAGGGAGTTCTTGGTAGAGTCTTGAGATTCATCAGACGAATTCACGAACTAGGCGGGGTAGTGATGTGATTTTAGGGTGACCTAACAAGGAAGCAGACATTCAAAAGGGGGTTTATTCCGAGATTGGAATATGACAGCCGCTTCCGGCCGCGCAGGAGCCTTGATGGAAATCGTAGACTTGCATGTTGGGATAGATGGAACAAGTATCCTCAAAGGCATAGACTTGACAATTTTGCCTGGAGAAGTTCATGCCATAATGGGCCGAAATGGGAGTGGCAAGACGACCGCTGCTAATGTCATCATGGGCCACCCTGACTACGAAGTCGAAAAGGGAGATGTTCTACTCAACGGAGATAGTCTACTTGACGAGGACCCTTGGGAACGCGCTCGTCAGGGAGTATTCCTTTCCTTCCAATATCCTCAGGCCGTTCCTGGACTCCAAGTTGGTAACTTCCTGCGTAAGTCAGTTGCAAGTATCAGAGGAGAAGAGGCAGCCAAGGGAGCCGATTTCAGGAAGGAATTGAACGAGGCAATGGATCAGTTGAAAATTCCCCGGAGTTTCCTGTCTAGATATGTCAATGATGGATTCAGTGGCGGAGAGAAGAAGCGTTTTGAGATTCTCCAGATGATGCTACTAAAGCCTAAACTAGCAATCTTGGATGAGACAGATAGCGGACTAGACATTGACGGAATCAAGACTGTTGCATCGGGAGTTAATGCCGCCGTCAGAGGTACCGATTCTGGTGCCTTAATCATCACTCATTACTCAAGAATTCTGGAACATGTCAAGCCAGATTTCATTCATGTGCTGATTGGAGGTAAAATCGTAGCTTCCGGTGGGCCCGAGTTAGCTACTCAACTCGAAGAGAATGGTTACGACTGGGTCGAGAATGTGGCAGCAGAGGAGGTGGCCTGATGCCAGACAATCAAGAAGCCAGAGAAGTCGTTGGGGACTACAAAGCAGGATGGAAAGATACTGAGAACTCGACCATTAGATTCGACTTCGGGCTCTCGGAGGAAGTAGTTAGAGAGATTTCCAAACTCAAAGAAGAGCCGGAGTGGATGACTGAGCTCCGAGTCAAGGCATACAATCACTTTGTCAATCGCCCTATGCCTAAGTGGGGGAATACGAGTGCGTTAGGTGAAATTGATTTCGATTCTATTTGTTACTATCTTCGCTCATCGGAGGCGACTGAGAAAGATTGGGATGATGTTCCTGAGGAGATTCGCAACACCTTCGACCGATTGGGGATTCCAGAGGCTGAGCAGAAATGGCTCTCTGGAGTTACTGCACAGTATGAGTCGGAGGCTGTGTACCACAGCATCCGTGAGGACTTGGAAAAACAAGGTGTCATCTTCCTTGACATGGATAGTGGACTGAAGGAATATCCTGATCTGGTCAAGAAGTGGTTCTGCTCAGTAGTGCCACTAACTGACAACAAGTTCTCAGCACTAAACACTGCGGTTTGGTCTGGTGGATCATTCATCTATGTCCCAAAGGGAGTCCATGTCGAGATGCCTGTCCAAGCATACTTCAGAATAAATGCGAAGAATATGGGGCAGTTTGAGAGGACTCTGATTATCGCCGACGAGGGCAGTAGCATTCACTATGTCGAGGGTTGTACGGCACCGAGTTACTCAACCGATTCTTTGCACTCTGCAGTAGTCGAGCTGATTGCATTGCCTGGTGCTCATATCAGATACTCGACAGTACAGAACTGGAGTTCAAATGTTTACAACCTTGTGACTAAGCGAGGCATTGCGCATGAAAATGCAAAGATTGAGTGGGTTGATGGAAACATTGGTAGTAAGTTGACTATGAAGTACCCAGCTGTTATCCTGAAGGGAGAAGGAGCTCATGCTGAGGTCATCTCAGTTGCATATTCAGGAGACGGACAGCATCAAGATGCGGGGGCAAAAATCCACCATTTGGCATCCAATACTACAAGTAAGATTCTTTCCAAGAGTATCAGTAAGAATGGCGGCAGAGGGACCTATAGAGGGCAGGTGACCGTGTCTCCGAAAGCAGAGAACTGCAAACTGAATGTAGTTTGTGATGCATTGATTCTAGATGAAGAAAGTCGCTCCGACACATACCCAACAATGGAGGTTGCTAACCCAACTGCGAGATGTGAACACGAAGCTAGTGTTTCCAAGGTTAGTGATGATCAGTTGTTCTATCTAATGAGTAGAGGTCATTCGGAAGAAGAGGCTTTGGCCATGATCGTAAACGGATTCTTTGAGCCATTTACCAGAGAGTTGCCTATGGAATACGCAGTTGAGTTGAATCAATTAATGGCCCTTGAGATGGAAGGAAGCATAGGCTGAGGTGGTAGCTTGCAAACTGCTGCTGATTATCTATCACTGCCACAGCCTGACAGGGCCGACCATCTATGGAGATACACTCCTTGGAGAAGAGTTCACCCTACAGGTGATGTAACGGAAGTTCCGGATATCAGTTCGGGCTCTGTCTCAATAACCAAACTCGATGGCAGTCCTGTTCCAAAGGGAGTTTCACTGGAGAGAGTGGATTTGGACTTGGGAGATTTGCCCGACTCGGACCCCGTAACGCTTTCATTTCTAGGAGCGGTTACTGCTACTTCCGGGTGGAAGGTAAAGATAGATTCCAAATTCAATTTGAGCACGCCTCTTCTGCTCGATATCGACACAGGAGAAGGTAACTCTGCAGTTCACCTGAATTTACAGATAGGAGAGTTGAGTGAGTTTGAACTGATTACCCGTATTAGAGGCCGTGGAGACTGGTTTGGACTTTTGAGAACTGGAGAAGTTGGGTCTGGTAGTATCGTAAACGATATTGTGGTCGGTCTGATGCAGCAAGGTACGATGCTCAGGGTAGATTCTTTGGATATCGGAAGAGATGCACAGGTTCGGGCTGGTACCGTTTCATCGGGATCGGACAGAACCAAGACTGATTTGAGATATCTTCTGAAAGAACCAGGAGGTAGTGTTAGAGTTCTTGGTTCAGTTCTTGGTGCCGGCTCAATGCATCTTGATCACCATGTAGAGATTCTGCACGATGCGCCGGAGACTTTCAGTAGGCTCTCTTGGCATTCAGCGTGCGGAGGAGATAGTAGAACCGTAGGCACTGGAATGCTGAAGGTAATGGATGGTTCAAAGGGAGCCGATGCGGCTCAAATATTCCACAACCTTCTACTCTCCAAAGACGCTGAAGCAGATTCGATTCCAGAGTTAGAAGTTCTCGAACATGAGGTTGTGGGTTGTGGGCATGGCACTGCAAATGGACCTCTGGATGAAAATCAATTGTTCTATCTACAAGCTAGAGGGTTGGATCCCTCCGAGGCAAGGAGGGTTCTGATTGCCGCTTTCCTAAACTCAACTCTATCAGAAATGGGTAGTGAGAATCTGCATGACTGGTTAGTTGTCCTTCTGTCTTCAGAACTAGAAAGATTGGGTTCAGGAATAGATAACTGATTTGTGCCTACTTTCACTCAGAGGCTTCGTGGATGTAGACCACTGTGAGGATATCCGGTGCGAATGCGGATTCGTTGGCTCAGCAATTCCAATGAGGCAGCACATGGAGTGCCCGAGGTGTCGCAGAGTGGTCGAGGCTTGTTGTGAGGGAGTGCCGGACTATTCCTAGGAAGTGCGGTCTCTGTAACTAGAAAGTAGTCCAGTCAACAAAACCCCTGCTGCAGCACCAAACATCATCCCCTGCTGCTCCAAACTATTTCCTGCCAAGTCTCGAAATGCCAAAGTCATGGTTCCAGTCATTGGGATTATGAATACAGCGAAGCGCGTAGCCCATTGTCTTGGAGTTGGTGCCCTTCCCATTGGTCTGAGAACTAATGAGCTTGACTTCTGAATAATCTGCCACTCTGCTTTCAGTGCTCCGACTTTGAGTCGTTGAATGACAGCTGGTCTGATTCCAGGGTCGGCAGAACTTGGACGACTACCCTCTCCATTTCCCGTAATTATTTTCAGACGACCAAGGCTTGATCTATTTTCCAATAACAAATCTGCCAAGGCTGCAGCTGATGGTACATCGAGGCCATGTAAATCCACTACTAAGACTCCTCTGTCTCTTCGTATATTCTCTTCCACCGACCAAGATTTAGAGGCCCCAACATATGCTCTTTCTTCTATCGGAGTGAGTATTGCTCTGACTTTGATTACCTCGGACTCTCTAATAGAATTCATATCTCTGCCAGATTTCGATTGTTCCCTCAATCTGTGGAGAGCAAATGTTGTCACAATTACCGAAGCTGCTAGGCCCGAAACTGCACCAGAACGAGCGGCTTTGAGAACATCTGGATTATCGAGTCCACTTAGGAAGAAAACAATGAACGAACCCATGACTGCGACCATAGAACCTACAACGATTCCTAACCAGACTGCATCCCTTCTACCTAAGTCTGCCACAATTACCCTAAGCGGTTATCGCTCAAGAATTCAGGGGTAGTCTGAAAAAACATCAAATGCTACTCAATGATGCTGAAAATGTGACCCTGCGTAATGGCCTAACTAGTCGTGAACGTGAGCAACGAGTAGGTAGAATTGTCGCTGCTGCGGTCGGAGCGTATCTATTGCTATGTTTTCTAGTTCCTCTTGTTCTACCAGAAGGGACGGTACCGGAACTATCTGGCAGAGCCAACGCTTTGGATTATGCAAGTCAAGAAAGCTGGGGTAATTTGAATCATGGAGACGATGCTAAATTAGGACACGATCAGCCCTCTAGGGGAACATTTGCTTGGTCTGAATTAAATCCGTTTTGGGGATTTGTCTACGCATTTGGTGACTTGAATTGTCATCAAAAGCACGAGAGATCTTGGGAAATTAATGGGAATCAAATGCCTGTCTGTACTAGAGACATTGGCATCTTCATAGGGCTATTCATCGGTGCTGCTTTATTCGGCCTTAGAGGAGTGAACAGATGGACTGTTCGCGATACTTTCTTATCTGTATTTCCTGATGAGAAAATAGAAACTCTGTATCTCAAAGATAGGAGAATGGTCGCCATGCTACTATTGATTGGGATTGGGATTGCCCCGATGGGCATAGATGGATTTACCCAACTTCTGACTGGATATGAGTCAACTAATCCAGTTAGGGTCGTCACGGGACTATTCTCGGGCCTGGTAATTGGCTGGTGGTTCTCGGCCGCACTGTGCGCCCGTGCTGCATTCTTTGATGAAGATGCAACTAGAGTTTCCCTACCTGCAAATGCCAGACTGATGATGAAGTGATTATGCAGAGTGTTGCCACCAAGTAACAAGCCCACTAGGGCCGGCCGGAGCACTTCTTCCATCTGTTCCTGAACCAATAAGGGAAATCCTAGCCAGAGTGTCGTTTATCGCCGAGGGATATTGCCCTGATCTTACTATTTGTCCCATGGCATATCTGAGATGAGTTGTGGGGTTGTCTTCCATCCATTTTCTGATTGCCTCTTTGAGTGGCCATATAGCAAGCAAAGTCATCCCTACTGCCCTGTATCGTTGCCTGAGAATTGATCTTGGTGCTTCCCTGCCAAGCAGAGATTTGTGTTTGTGGACCCAATCTGTATGCTCATGCAGATACTTTACTATCCTCTGAGTATGTCGCTCAGAGACAGTTCTCACAGGACCTAGGGCAGAACGGAGCTCTGAGATATCCGCAGATGGCACTAGAGATAAGGTTCCGCAGACCGAGGCCATTGAGTGAGAGAGGATGTTCTTCGGTATGTCTGCCCTAGTGTTGTCACCTAGGCTAGCCAGTACTGATGAGTGTTCTTTTTGGGCGTCTCTAACTGCTCGCCAGGGTGCGATTCCTTGAAGCCAATCTTGGCTCGAGCCGGAGGACTCTACTCCGATACCACTCAGAGTGGTCTGGCCCTTTCTAGTCCTGAGTAGTCTGCGAATCAGATGTCTCTCTACAGTTTCTACATCGACATTTAGCGGCGGATGCCTGTTATGGATAAATCTGCGAATTCTCCTAGTAAGTTCGGCCCTGAATTCGGACTCAGTACCTTCATTCAAAATGGGCCCGATAAGGGCACCCATGTCGAATGGAGTTGGCATCTCAATCTCTCCAGATAACAGAGATGCGTAGCCCTGCCTAATGCTTCTTTGGAGATCAGTGGTTTCGAAGTACTCTTCTTTATTGCTAAGCGCCCTGAGAGTTCCACTCTGTATTCTCTTCATGGCAACCTCGGGGTCGCAATCAACCCAAATACATAGGTCGGGCACTAAGGCTGCTGAATTCATATTCGCGATTCTGTCAACTCCAGCTCCTCCAACAATTCCTTGATACACTAGAGAAGAGTGGATATTCCTCTCACTAACTACTACTTTGCCTTCCTCGAGCCTAGGAAGTATCCACCCATGAGAATGGTCTACCCTATCGGCTGCAAAGAGGCCGGCTTCCTCTTCCGGGGGCATCTTCCTCTCACGAACAGCATCGATTGCCAACCTGCCTAAGGGGTGCTCTCTTCGAGGTTCGCCCGTCACTTCTACCGAGGTGAATGAAAATTCCTTATGTAGAACTTCTGAGACTATCTTTGTGGCCAGACCCTTGCCACTTCCATCTCCGCCCTCTATTGTAATTAGATACACGGAAGTCCTCCCTTAGTCTCTCGTGTAATCGGTGAACTGATCTCTGGATAGGCTCACCATCCCCATGCCAATTAGAATTAACATCGGACCGATGAAGAGCATTCCTCTGCTCCATAAACCAAAGAATGCTAACCACCATGTCTTGCGGAAGCGATCACCTCTGTATGCCTCTAAACCTCCAACCATTCCCGCTAGACCGGCTAGCAGAGTCATTGCTGCAATCATCGAACCAATTAGGACTGATTCGGCAAGGTGGCTTTCGCCCGACATATCGATTTTATCGACCCCATTGCCCGGAGTTAGAGTGACTGAAATCTGGGCATGATCTCCTGGGACTAATGTGATCTCGACTGTACGATTACCTGGGTGTTCGACCAATAGAGTAGCGGTTCTTCTAGGGACATCCTTAACAGAAAATCGGCCTCCAGAGTCAGTTTCATCAACGCCAACAACTAGGCCATCAGAATCAATCAGAGAGACTGTGACGCCTTCTGCTGGCTCGCCGCCTGTGCCACTGTCTTGTAGAGCAGTGATGGCAGTTCCATTGACATCTGCTACACCATCAGAGCCGTCCAATTGGCCCGAAAGAATCTCTCCAACATTAGCTGAGATTAATGCAATACCCAAAAGAAGTCCAAGTAGACTTCCAACGAAAATCATCAATCCACCAGCCACTCTGGTGGCTGGATCAATTGAAAGGTCATGCAGCCACAGACTCATGGCACTATAGTCCTCGAATTGATCCTCTGCGGACTCCGTCATTGCTCCTCGGCCCCCTGTGACGATGTATCGCTAATCTGAGAAGGCTGTTCAGTTTGTCGCTTGGCGATTAACACGATTAGGAATCTAATGACTGCACTCAACAGCCTCATTGAACTGAGGAAGATAATGAGAATAGCGATTAAGAAGACGGGCCAAATTACGCTCAGAATAGATATGATTAGTGAATCTGATTCTTCACCATTAACCTGTTCTTCAGAATAGAATGAAACCAAGTGCATTGAACTCCAATTTTTCCCTGTGAGGAGAAAGGCATCACGGTCTGGAATGTAGGCAATCCCGTTTAGAACGGCATTGGGGTCATTCGACTCGCCGTGAGATAATGAAGATGCGTCGATAGTATACAAGACATCTCCAGACGATTTGTCGATTGCAACAATCAAATTGCTGCCCCATACATTTGCATAAACGACTTCTCCGACGCACTCGAGCTCATTCAGCAGATCGATTTCAGATCCTCCGTCGCTTACAGTGATGGTAGAAATTACAGTAAAGTCCGAGGGATCTCTGAATGTCAAATCGGAGCTCCCGTTTGACATCACTAAATGAGTTCCGTCATAGCACAACCCCCATCCCTCCCCGGAGTAACTTAGGTTGGCCACTAAATCAAAAGATTCGATATCGTAAATCAGGGCTATTTCTTGTTTCCAAGTAAGCATATAGATACTATCATTGACGATTGTGATGCCTTCACCAAAATAGGATTCGTTTAGCATCTTGATTTGTAGGACTTCGCCACTATCTGGATCTACTTTTCTAAGGCTAGATTGTCCGTACAAGCCGGTGCTTTCGTAGAGAAAGTCATTATGCAACTCAAGGCCCTGTGTGAAGGCAGATTGGTCATGAGTATGCGTTGAAATTATTGTCATCTCAGCTGTTGCTATCTGAGCAGTAGCTGATGGTGAGAAAGTTAGGATTAGGGCGGCAATCATTAGGGCGCAAAGGCGGCTAATGTCGGAGAATCCGCGGCCCATGTATGAACGATGCTCCATCGATGTTAAAATAGGTCTTTGAGCGCATTGTGATTGGTTACAACACGGAGTGTTGAGTATGAATTCAGGCTTTGGCAACATGTCTCGGAGAGTTTCGGTATTATTGGTACTGTGCATGCTCATGGCCAGTCTCTCTCCTTTGGCGTTGGCCGAACCCGGCCAGGAAGATATTGGTCCTACGGTCATGTCTGGTGATTTATCCGACTTTACTCCCTCTATTGAGGGCAAGCGGTACATGTTCACGAACGATTCTGAACCTGTATTCTCGGCCACTGGACATCTAAAAATGGAGTGGAGGGATGCGGGCTATCCAGGACTGGTTATGCCATTTTCTCCTGGTTATCTCAGCGCCAAGTCTAGTGTTCGTTCGTGTGCTAACGCTTGGAGCCAAGGCGATACCGGAAACATCTCTACCGCTAGCGGCACAGTCGGTGTGACGGCTCAGAAGATTTCTGCCAACTCCGTGATTCTAGTTGAGAATGGACAGATTATCCCATCAACTACTCTCAACGATATTGCTTCGACCTGGGAATCTACGATATTTCCCACAGTTACTACCTACTTCGGCACGCCTCCGGATATTGACAACAATTGTCAGATTGAGTTGGTCTTCATCGCAGTAGATGGGGGAGGAGGTGTTGGAGGATACTTTTCTCCCGGGCTATCGTCCGTTAGAGAGTCGGTGTTTATCGATGTTGATGATTTAAGTTGGAGGAACACAATTCTAGCTCACGAGTTTGAGCATTTGCTACACAATGCAAGAGATCCTTATGAGTACCTTTGGATCGATGAGGGTGCCGCCGATATGGCGGCATATCTTTGCTTCGGAGTGACCAGTACTCTGACCGGTCATGCAAATGCCTGGTCACAAGATAGTAGCCTCAGTGTGAGGTGGTGGAACGGTAGGATAGCTGACTACGGTGCTGGATTCATGTTCATGATGTACTTGGCCGATAAGCTGGGCGGAGGAGTTGCCATACAGAGATTGGTAGCAGATACAACAACGGGCGGTGCGTCGATTGAGAATCTAGCCCAGAATCCGGAGCCAGGATCGACTCCTATTGGCACAACAATGAGTGAGATTTTTGCTAATTTCAGTATTGCAGTTGCACTTGACAGTGCGCAAGGCGCATTCGGATTCTCAAACCTAGATTTGACTTCAGGTTGTATTGCAGCTTACATTTGCAAGGCTCAGATGAGTGGATTTAACGACCAGTGGGTGAATGATTGGAATAGTTCCAGTCAAAGTTTCGAGGGATGGGGAATGAGGGCTTACAAATTCACCCAAGGCTCAGGAGCTCCGCTGAATCTGATGGTTCAGCCCACTCAATTCGGATTTGAGGGAGTAATCATGGCTCGCGATTCTGTCACTGGAACTTGGACCATGACTGATATGAGGGTTGATTCAGGTACTGGTGCGGCCACAGGTCTTGTACACGGATTTGGAAACTCAAGCGATGAGGTTTGGCTACTGACTTGGTATGAATCGATGGTCAGCGACTGCGATTACAACTACGCTACTTGTGGAATCACAACTGGCTCTTACCCGACCGCATCGGCCACGGTCTATGCGGGCTTGGTTACTGATCCGGCCGAAGTTTACATCGATACCGTCACTCCGTTTGATCGCGATGAGAACGGGCTTGATGACAGTGTGCAAGTTGATCTTGAAGTACAGTCGAATGCTTTCTTTGAGATTCTAGAGGTTACTGTCGAGGCATATGTGAACAACACCTTGACTGACACGGTAATCTTCGATTTAACAGCAGGGAACAGTATCCCATCTCCCAATAGCGTGTGGTTCACCCCTCCTGAGTCTGGAGACTGGACATTTGGAGTAGAGATTCGCGATGTTACTGGACAACTAGTTGACCAAGCGTTTACTCTCCCACTATCTCTTGCGAATATGGAGCCAGTAGCATCTGGCTCAGTATCTACTTCGATTACTCAGACTTGGCTTCCGGTAGATATGTTCGGTTCGGGATATGATTCATGGGGATTCGGACAATTAAACGGGACTTTCAGTCACAACGATACGCCCGTTGGATATGTTTGGGATTTGGGAGATAACAATTCTTCCAGTCTGAAGAATCCGACTCATCCGTACCTCAATGCAGGCGAATACGAGGTCGTACTAATCGTTCAAGATCAAGGCGGTTACTACTCTGAATCCCAGAGTTGGAACATCACAGTCAGCGACATCTCTGATCCTGTTCCTGAAATTTCCGTAGACGGAGTTGTGATTAGCGACGAACTGATTCTACTTACCGACCAAAGGGTCCAATTCTCTGCAAGAGGTACTACGGACAATGTCCCTCTGGAGGAATTGGTTTTCACATGGGACTGGGGGGATGGAGATGTCGAATCGTCTAAGGGAATGGTAGAAGCTGGACATTCTTGGGTCGACGGAAGTGCGGACGGGATTATCTACACACTAACTCTGACTGTAGATGATGGAATTCACCAAGTAGAGCATTCTATTTACATCAAGGTGCTAAATCGTCTTCCTGAGCAAATCTTCGATGACCCTCTGCAGACTAGTACTTTGACTCCTCTAGTGATGCCCACAATCTTCGAGGATTCCGATGGCATGATTGTGGAGTACAACTGGTTCTTCGAAGGAGGAGTCAATATGGAGGGTTCTGGAATGACTCTGACTTCCGACTTCTCTTCTACAGAATCGATATTGCAGAATCCGGTTGTAGGATGGTTGGAACCGGGTCTGAAAAATGTGACTCTGGAGGTTACCGATGATGATGGGAACTCATCCACCGCACTACTAGTCGTGCAGGTTCTCAACCAAAGGCCGGTGGCAGTATTCTCGAGACCTTCTGATGGAACAATAGATACTGAATATACATTCATCAGCCAGTCATTCGACCCTGATGGAGACACTGCTCTACTACAGACTATTTGGGAAATTTCAGATATGGACGAGCCAATTTACAATGTCTCTTCTGTCAGCTACACATTCCTGCAGCCTGGGCTCTTTACTGTGAGCCTCACGGTGATTGATGACAGAGGTTTGGTATCTGCAACAAAGACTTACTCGATTAATATCGCCAACCCCTTGCCTGTACCCGATTTAGATTTTAGTTGCCCGGGACTGAATGGCACTGTATTGAGTGGAATCCCTCAGAACCAAGATGGCGTCGTATGGATGGTCCCTCAGACAGCAGATGGTGATGCTTTCGTTTCTGCAGGGGATCCAATTCGATTTGATGGCTCCAGTAGTTATGATGCCGATCCAGAGTTCGTCGGTAGGACATCAACTGACCAACAGTCTTCAGAATGGAATGGTATTGTTTCTTGGATTTGGGACTTCGGAGATGCCAGTTCCACGGAATATGGGCCCGTAGTTTGGCATTCATTCGAACTTCCTGGGACCTACACAGTGACACTAACTGTTGTTGATGGATTCGAAGGTGGAGAGACCAATACAACAAGTGTGACCGTATATGTCTCAAGAGCCCCGGTAATCTTGACTGATGACCCAATTTCAGCTGACTATGTCACAATTGGAGATCCCGTATTTCTGAATTCCAGCGCAATCGATAGTGATCTTATTGACGGCATTCAGGCTTGGCTTGATTTGGACAACACAGACGATAGTGACGAGGATGGAGATCCATCTAACGATAGAGATAGGGCACTAACAGGCCCACTAACAGTAAGGTGGGATCTGAATGCTCTGCAGGATTCTGACTTGGACGGAGATACTCGCAATGACTGGCTTTGGGGAAATCAAACATGGAATCAAGCGGGAGAAATCAGAATCCTGATGGAGGTTTGTGATGGAGTGGGTGTTTGTACTACGGAAGAATATGTAATTACTGTACTCTCAATTCAGGAAGATGATCTTCCCAAGTCTCTCTCGGACTTGACTTGGAAGGATTTGATTCCAAATGCACAGAGTGCACTCTTGCTGGCCCTCATTGCGGCTGTCCTGATTCTGGGATGGTTAATCATGAGGGAAAAGGATGAGGAAGAGATTGATGCAGAGGACATGCTAGAGAACTATGATGTCACCGAGGTAGAAGTAGAAGGAGGGCTTCCCGGTATGGATCAACACCGCCCCCCTCCACAACCAAAGTATCTGACAGTAGAAGAGCGAAGAAACAAGGAGTCAGGATACGTCCGACCGATACGGACGAGGAGGCGCTGAGGGTGATTCACAGGCGTAAAGCGCGCATAGCGATCGCATTGAACGCCTCACTGCTCATGCCAATGCTCGCAGTTCTTGTGGCCGTTATTGCTGCTCCAACTGTTTCTGCTTCTGGCTCTTGTGATGTTCCAGCCAGTAACCCTCCAGGGGCGAATCTGTACTACCAAGAGCACTCGTTAGAAGATGATGGTTGGTGGGGAGATTGGGGTTTTGGAGGTGACCGAGATGACCTTATCTCTCTCAGAAGTGACTTTAGTGTTGACATGGTCATTTCCAATGATAGTGCAAACGCAGTAAGAATGGAGCTCATCCCTGGCTACCAATACACATTCTGTATAACTATCAGTCCGGATCCATCTGATGAGCCGGAGATGGGGGCTATTGGCGATGTCTATCTGATGAATGACATTAATTGGGATAGATACTCGATTAGTTATGAAAACAGAGAATGGGATGATCTTGAGGAGATGGTGCGAGAGATTCCTGTAGAATGGAGAGATACTTTGGTTTGGTTACCCTACAGGGATGTGCATGCATATGAAGGAGTTTCAGAACAAGTATTCTCAGTCGCAATAGACTCGACGGGTTCTGCTTGGTCGTCGGTTGGTTTGTTCGGCTCGGATGAAACTCAGTATTTCCTAGTAGTCGATGGCTGGGATAATGAGAGATTTTCCGATAGAGGAGCCTCTGGAGGAGTCATGAATGTCGAAGTTTTGGTAGATGTAGAAGAGAGGACGACTCTGCCTAATTTTATCGCCTACATACTGATTTCAGCATTACCTATAGCTTGCATAATCGGACCTCTAATTATCCATAGCAGATACATGAAGATGGGCCTGTCGGATAATGAAGATCCTAGGCAGATGCCATATCTTGATGATGAGAGCGATCAGAGATCCGGAGAAGACTGATTATTCGTATTCCAATAGTCTCCAAGCCATCTGTAGGTCGGATGCATTAATTCTGCCCTGTCTGGATAGGTGGAATCCCTTCTCCATGGTTGCGTATACTAGAGCCTGTCCCAGTAGCGGGGCGTGGATTCTGGTCCAGTCTCCGCCCCAACCTGAACCCATAATTGCGTAGTCGTACTCTGTCTCCTTCAAATCCCAAGAAGCTTCGAACAATCTCAGCCCGTCTCCTCTTCCGGATGTATTGTAGCAGAGTTTGACGATATCTCCCATATCAGAGGAATCTTCGATGTCTTGAATGATTTCTGAAGCAGAAGGAGGGCCTTCATCTGAATGCAAAGAAGCAATAATCTTCGTCTTACCTTTGGTAGCTTCAATGAGCGACTTGCGTGATTCAGCAGAGATATCAATCTCTAAATCAATCCAGCTCACTCCGCTAGATATCGCACTGGATAGTACTTCGATACGTTCTGCCTCTTCTCCTGGATAGTACCCTCCTTGACGCTCTGGCCTACAAGTCAGCACTACTGGGAGGTCAATCCCCTGCTTCAGTGATTCAAGGGCCGCATCTATATCGACTGATTCCAAGGGTTGTGAGATAATCTCAGGAGGCACATACTTCGGCCCCCTGGAATCAGTATCAGAGTCTGCATTCGCACCATTTGTAGTGGCGTCTATATCCTGCTCTCTAGCCCAAAGAAAATCAAGTCTGACTTCAACTAGGTCAGCGCCTGCAGCAGTGGCGACAGCGGCGTCCTTGAGGACATCGTCGACAGTATAGCCTCTGAGAGTCACACATACCAGCGGACGAGACATTAGGCGCCCCATCTTGCAATTTGGTATAATCGTGTCGAGAGGAAATGTTTCCATTGTAAACAATGGAAAAAGGAGTAAAAATGCACTATTTTTGCCAAATATAGAGTAGGGTTGAATAACCTCCAACATACGGATTAGAGTATTGATGAGGGTTCCCTATGGGAACCCTCAGGAATTGTGATTTGATGGTAGACGACTATGATGCAGAAAGCATTCAGGTACTAGAGGGTCTAGAGGCCGTCAGAAAGCGCCCTGGCATGTATCTGGGCGACCCTCATGACGGTTCTGCCCTACATCACTGCATATGGGAAGTGGTTGACAACGCCGTAGATGAGCACTTGGCCGGCCACAATTCCACGGTTGAAGTCAATCTAGAGAAGGATGGTTCTGTTACAGTGATAGATCATGGAAGAGGAATTCCTGTCGATATGCATCCAGAAGAAGGAGTTAGTGCTGCTGAGGTCATTATGACCAAATTGCATGCTGGAGGTAAGTTCGATAATGAGGCTTACAAGGTAGCTGGAGGACTTCACGGAGTTGGTGTTAGTGCCGTAAACGCTGTTTCCGAGATGTTATCTGTGACCATCTACAGAGATGGCAAAGAGTGGAGTCAGCACTATACGAGAGGAGAGCGCAAAGCAGCTCTCAAGGCGACAGGTAAGTCGGATAGAACAGGAACTACAATCAACTTCAAGCCTGATTTGACAATTTTCAGCGATGTTGTTGAATTCGATTTCGAACAAATTAACACCCGGTTGAGAAGGACTGCTTTCCTTAACGCTGGACTGATTATTTGGCTACGAGATAATCGTGGCGAAACTCCCGTGGAAATCGAGCACAAATACGACGGGGGGCTCAGTGAATATGTACAGGCTATGAATGAAAAGAAGGAGGCTATTCACGAGGAGGTTTTGCATGTAATTGGATCTAAGATGGGAGACAAAGGAGAAGTCTTCGTCGAAGTTGCCATGCAGTGGACCGATGCTTATTCTGAATCCGTACATTGCTTCACCAATATTATCCACAATGCAGACGGTGGAACACACCTATCTGGCCTCAAGAGTTCACTGACTCGTACTGTGAATACCTACGCTCAATCTAGAAAGTTACTCAAGAATGTCAGCAACCTGTCAGGTGATGATATCAGAGAAGGGCTTTCTGCAGTTGTTTCGATAAAGCATCCCGATCCTTCGTTTAACGCACAAACAAAGTCCAAGCTTGTCACTAGCGAGGTTTCTGGAATAGTTGAGCAAATAGTCAACGATAAGTTGGGCGAGTACTTCGAAGAGAATCCCTCGGTTGCCAAGTCAATCGTAGAAAAAGCAGTCCTAGCTAGTAAGGCGAGAGAAGCGGCCCGAAAGGCTAGGGATTTAACTCGCCGAAAGGGTGTGCTGGAGGGAGGCGGGCTGCCAGGGCAATTGGCTGACTGTCAGTCTAGAGATCCCGAGGAATGTGAGTTATACATCGTCGAGGGAGAGAGTGCTGGTGGCTCTGCCAAAACAGCCCGAGACAGACGCACCCAGGCAGTACTGCCTCTGCGTGGAAAAATCCTCAATGTTGAGAGACAACAGAGAAACCTAACCAAGGTTTTCTCTAACGAGCAGATTCAGAGAATGATTAGGGCCTTGGGTGCCGGAGTTGGCAATGAGGAGGAGGATGAGGGTGCCTTCGATCCAGAAAAGTTGCGTTATGGAAAAATCATCATTATGACTGATGCCGACATAGATGGGGCTCACATCAGGACCCTTATTCTGACCTTCCTCTGGAGATTTATGCGCAGAGCAATAGTGAATGGCAATGTGTACATCGCTGCACCTCCGCTATTCTCTGTTTCGAGGGGTTCGCAAACCGAGTGGGTCCATAGCGAGAAAGATAGGGACTTGATGGTAAAGAAGATGCAGAAAGAAGCTCCTTCTGCCAAGATAGATGTTCAGAGATACAAGGGTCTGGGAGAGATGAACCCGGATCAATTGTGGAAGACTACGATGGACCCAGAGGTTCGGACTATGATGAAAGTCGAGATAAAAGATGCAGAGGAGGCGGATTCTCTGTTCACGGTTCTAATGGGAGAAGATGTTCCTGATCGAAGGTCGTTCATCGAGTTAAATGCGACCAAGGTAACATCGCTGGATGTGTGATTAGATGGCTGAGGATTTACTTCGTAGAGACATTTCCGAGGAGATGAAAGAGAGTTACATCAACTACGCTATGAGCGTTATCATTGGCAGGGCACTGCCTGATGTCAGAGACGGGTTGAAACCGGTTCATCGTAGAATCCTTTGGGGTATGCACCAAGCTGGCCACACGCATGAGAAGGGATACAGCAAGTCCGCTCGTTCAGTGGGCGAAGTAATGGGTAAGTTCCACCCACATGGTGACCAAGCCCTCTACGACACGATGGTCAGGATGGCCCAGGACTTCTCTCTGAGATATCCTTTGGTTGATGGGCAAGGTAACTTCGGCTCAATAGATGGCGATCCACCTGCTGCAATGAGATATACCGAGAGTAGATTGGACAGGTTGTCCAGGCATATGCTAGAAGATATCAACAAAGATACAATTGATATGGAGCCGAACTTCGACGATACAGAGACTGAGCCTTCAGTTCTCCCTGCAAGATTGCCGAATCTACTACTCAATGGAAGTGATGGGATTGCTGTCGGAATGGCAACAAAGATTCCCCCTCACAATCTCAATGAAGTTGCTGCTGCAATCAGATTTCATGTCGAGAGGGTTATTGAGCAGAACCGCAAGATTGGGCTAGACAATCCACCCAAGATTGACGCCCTTGAGTACATGGAGTTCCTAAAAGGGCCAGACTTCCCAACCGGTGCTACGATTCACGGAATAGATGGCATAGTCGATATGTACAGAACCGGTAGTGGCCGATTCCATATCCGGTCTGATGTCGAGGTCATAGACGACTCGACCGGGAAAAAGTTGGTTGTTCACTCAATCCCCTATCAAGTCAAGAAAGCCGGGATGTTGCAAGGTATAGCAGATCTCGTTCAGAGGGAGCAAGTTAAGGGAATTCGAGATATCAGAGACGAATCTAGTAAAGAAGGAATAAGAGTCGTAATCGAAATTAAACAGAATGCAGACCCTCATGCTGTTCTGAATCAACTCTACCAATCTAGTAGACTGCAAGAGTCATACTCTGCAAATATGATGGGGATTCTGAAGGGAGAGCCAGTTCAACTAGATCTTTCCACCATACTGCATACACATGTGCGTCACAGAGAATCGATTATCGAAAGACGTACGCAGTTCGATCTCGATAAAGCCGAGGCTCGCGCCCACATTCTCGAAGGTCTGATCAAGGCACAGAAGCGTATGAGTGAAATAATCGAAGTCGGCAGAAACTCGGACTCAAGAGATCACTTTGAGAGATACTTGAGAGGAGAAGATAAGTATCCAAAGATCAAGCGTTTTGACTTTTCTGAAAGACAGGCGAAGGCGATTGCTGAGAGGCGTTTGTATCAACTTACTAAACTGAATGTGAAGGAGGTTGCGGACGAGCTTTCTAACCTCAAGAATTCGATTAAGGAATACAAAGCAATCCTAGATAGTAGAGTCAGGAGGCTAGAAATTCTACTTGAAGAACTAGGAAAGTTGGTTGACAGACATGGAGACGAGCGGCGCTCAATTATCGACCCGACTCCATTGTCAATGGACAGAGAAGACCTTGTGGCCGAACAGGCGATTGTGATATCCCTAACTCAAGACAATTACATCCGCCACTTACCTGTGGAGGCTTTCAGACTACAGAACAGAGGAGGAAAGGGTCTCAAGGGAGTATCTACGAAGGAAGAGGATGCTCCTTCTAAGATTGTGACATGTTTCTCGAAGGACCGGTTGTTGTTCTTCACCGACAAGGGTCGAGTCTACGGGCTGCGGGCCTGGGAAACTCCATCTGCCAGCAGACAGGGTAGAGGGACTCACATCCGTAACTTACTCAGTGGAATCAGAGATGAAGAGAAGGTAATCTCGATACTTCCAATGAGCAGAGATCTAATCGAGGAACCGGAGGGACATTACCTGATTTTCGCCACTACAAATGGCCGCATCAAGAAGAGTCGTCTTTCAGAATATGCCAGGATTAATCGTAATGGTAAGTACGCTCTGAAATTTGCTGATGGCGAGGACGATTCTTTGGTTACTGTAAGGCCGGCAACCGATGCCGATCATGTCGTCCTCGTATCTTCTAGCGGTAACGCCTGCAGATTCATGCCTGCTGAAGAAAAGTCACGTACGGACCCGAACTCAGGGGAGATTGTGACGACTCATGTAGTCAGAGTTCAAGGCAGAGTTAGCCAAGGAGTCTCTGGCATGAAGTTGCAAAAAGATGACCATGTAATCGGGATGATTGTAACGGACGACTTCGATACTAGTGTGCTAACTATCTCCAAGTTCGGAATGGCTAAGAGAAGTCGTTTGGGCTCTGGAGAGATGGTTCCTCTCCTGGATGAGAATGGCGCGCAGATGCTTGATGATGAAGGCGAAGGAGTTAGTCATAGAGACGGCTATAGGCGCACAAATCGTGGCACTAAGGGCGTGAGAACAATGTCTCTACGCGATGATGATGGAATAGTAAGTGTCAGACAGATACCCGACTTAGAGGACCAATTGTTTATTCTTACTAAGACTGGGATGATGATTAGAATGGTTTCTGGTCAGACCAAGGAGACTCTTGGTAAGGTCACTAAGGGAACTCGAATAATGGAATTACGCAACCCTGCTAGAACCGGATATGATGATGAGATAATCTTCGTAGCAAGGTTACCCGCAGAGCTGGTTGACTCGACCGATGTAGATGAGGCAGTCTTCGAAGAAGAATGAAACCGCTCGGCTTAAGCGAATGGTACCAGTCGGTTGGTTACTGCGGCAGTCGCATAGCCTGGCCATTGCGCTGGATTGCTAATCCAGTGGTGTCTCACCTCGGGAGTTCGAATCTCCCCTGCCGCGCCATCTTGAGAAAGATAGGTTTCATTCGCCGATTCCTTTCAGCGATAGCATGGACTGGGTGGCGGCTCAGATTGCTGCCGGGGCCATTCTGGTTGTTGTCCTAATCTGGCACTTCAGTAAGAAACCCTCCAATGAACGAGATTGGGTTACCGAGAATGACAGAATTGCTTATGCCGAAACTCAAGGGGATGAGGTGCTATTGAGAAATGTTCGGGATTTCAATTGGAGGACTACTCGTGACTATGATGAACGATGGACTGAGTGGAGATTCAAACCTAGCGAGGTCAGTAAGATATGGCTTATTCTAGAGTACTTCGATCCGAAAAGAAAACCAATTGCACACACTCTTGTCAGCTTCGAGTTCAAAGATGGGCGTAGACTTGCTTGTTCAATTGAAGTCAGGAGGGAAAAGGGAGAGTCTTACCATCCAATTCGAGGCATGCTGCGTCAGTATGAATTGCTATATGTTTGGTCCACTGAAAGCGACTCTATTGGAGTCAGGGCCAGATGCAGGAGAAAGTCGAAGACTCATCTGTTTGAAGGAGTAGTTCTGGGAGAAGGCAACCACCAGCGTCTTCTGGAGTCGTTCCTTCGTAGAACTAACCGACTCCACGATAAGCCAGAATGGTACAACACCATCACTAACACTTGCACTACAAACATTGTTGAGCATGTGAACGAAATATATCCAGGAAGGGTGCCCCGGGCCGTCTCTATCTTGCTACCAGGGCTAAGCCCCAATCTTCTGGAAAGGAACAATCTGATTCGTATTGATAAGAATCTGGAGAGTACATTAGAGTCGAGTCTGATTGACCAGAAGTCGGTAAATTGGGATAATGAGACTGATTACGGAGACTGGATTAGGTCCAATTAGGTAGCAGGATTAACACGCCGAGTCCTGTGCCAAGAGCGTGCTTAGTCTGAAACCGATGAAACTTAAGGGGCCTCTTCAGTGGTCTCTTCCTCCTTCAAAGAGTCATATGATTCGTTGGTTGGTGATGGCATCTCAGTCATCAGGGACAACGACATTACGATTCTCAAATGAGCCGGGTAGAGATGTTTATTCTATGGCAGACTGTCTAGAATTACTGGGATCTCAAATAGAGCGAAATAAGGATGAATGGATTGTCACAGGAGTTGGTGAATTAGGTTTCACAACTCCAAAACAAATCCTTGATTGTGGCAACTCAGGGACCGCTGCAAGATTCCTCATGGCAATCTCTGCATGTAACAATGAAGAAATCAATATTGACGGAGACGAGTCACTTCAAGAAAGAGATATGTCGGTATTGTCTGGAGTGTTGAGAGAATTGGGTTGCACGGTCTCTGAGGATACACTTCCTCTCTCCGTAACTGGGCCATTGAAAACGAATTCGGCAAGTCTTGACATTAGCACATCCAGCCAGCCTCTATCTGCGATGTTATTGGCCGCACCTCGATTTCCATTCCCAATCAATTTGGAGATAGTTGGAAAGGCAGTAAGTAGAGGATATTACGAAATGTCTTTTGAAATTGCTAGGTCCTGCAAATCAGAGAATAATTTCTCATCTGAGTCGATTGATATTGTCCCTTGGGATGTGTTAGTGCCAGAAGTTGTAAATGTTCCAACGGAGAATAGTCTTCTACCGATTGCAATGCTAATCTCAGAGCTTCATGATATCAATTTGGAGATTGAAATGGCCGAGTCCAGTCCGGCGATTGTGAGTTTGGCTGAGCAGTCAGAGATCCTTGATCTTCGGGACGAGAGTGATTTGATATGTCCGGCTTCTGTACTAATGGCAATAGGAAAGGGAGGGAGGATAACAGGAGTCACTCATGTTCGTGGGAAAGAGTCGGATAGGCTCGATTCTACAATCTATCTTCTCAGAAGCTTCGGGATGTATGCTGAAGTTACACATGAAGGATTGAAGATTCCCGGGGGACAAAAACCTGAGACTCCCCGTGACCCAATAGAAACTCGCTTGGATCATCGTCTAGCAATGACAGCTATGGTACTGGCGAGTAAGTTTGGTGGGGAAATCTGCGAGCCTGAGATCTCCGCAGTGAGCGACCCTGGTTTCATATCGAGGTTACTTGAGTTGGGTGATTAGTTGTCTTACAGAGATAATCTGAGTACACATCTACTACTACTTCTGGTTGCAGCAGTGTGGGGCTCGACTTGGGCCGCGGGTCGATTTCTGAGTTACGGCCTCGATGATGCAAACAGAGCTAGCATGGGGCCTGCTACCTCGGCTTGGTTGAGGTATGTCTTCGCAGTGATTGCATTCGTAGCTTGGTGTTGGATCTTTCGAAATAGTGGAGGTCCTCGGCTTCTACCTCAAGGAAATAGGGCTTGGAAATACACATTTTGGATGGCTCTACTAGGGACCATGGGATACCAACTTCTGTTCATGAATGGAATGAAGTGGACGGCTGCCGGAGATGCTTCTCTGATTATCCCAATGAATCCTGTTTTCACTGTACTTCTAGCCATTCCATTACTGGGCCAGAGATTGAGTCTAAGGATGATTCTCGGGCTACTAGTCGGCCTATTCGGTGTCGCTACTGTAGTGGGATGGAGTCCGAATACAGAGATTCCATTCAACCATCGTTTGATTGGTGCTGTGATGATTGCTCTTGCTGCTTTGACATGGGCTGCGACTAGTAACCTGACCAAGATGGCACTAATTGATGGAACAATTGGAACCTCACTGGAAATAGTCGTATGGTATTCCATAGTAGGCTGGATTCTTCTAACTCCTTGGATGCTGGCCGAAGTATGGCAGTCTGGAATACCCATTCCCAGTATTGCAGAATGGATGTCTGTAGCATATCTTGGACTCATCTCAACAGTCCTAACCTATGCATGGTTCGCTAGGGGAATTGACAGGATTGGGGCTACTGCTGCAGCGTCCTATGTATTCTTGGTCCCCGTCTTCGGAGTCCTCAGTGGATGGTTGTTACTCGATGAGAACATTGGAGTATCGATGGCCATAGGATTCTGCCTGATTGTCTTTGGAGTCAGAGAGGTCCAGACAGAGAGTGAGAGACTGAGTGCTGATTAGTACTCATTCTGGCTTGCCTTATGGTTAAATAGAGAAGGTCGGTGGGCCGCGAAGTAGGTATCCGTATGGCACGCAAACCAGCCAAGATGTATCGCCAAATCAAGGGTCAGGCGTACACTCGTAGAGAATACACTGGCGGCGTCCCAAACAACCGTATTCTGCGCTACTTCATGGGTAACAGAAAGGGTGCTGAGGCAGGCCAATTTGAAGTTGTAGTCGAGCTGACTGCAAACAATCCATGTCAGATTCGTGACTCGGCTCTTGAGTCGGCCAGGCAGGTAGCTAACGCCACTATCAGGAAACTTGCTGGAGATCAAGGCTATGCTCTTCGAATGCACACATACCCTCATCAGATTCTAAGAGAGAACAAGCAAGCTACTGGAGCTGGCGCCGACCGTGTTTCGATGGGAATGAGACAGTCCTTTGGGAAGAATGTAGGCACTGCCGCTAGAGTGCAACGAGATCAAACGGTTGTCTCAATCTATACATCTCCAGGGCACTATCTCACAGCTAGGGATGCTCTCAGAAAGGCTAGTTGCAAATTTCCGACTCCTTGCACCATCAGGGTAGCAAAGGGCTCCGAGCATTTGAAGGGCCTAGTGTGAGGTTGCCGGGCCATGCCGCCCTCTGACCCTCTTTCTATTCTGCAAGACTCGCTGCGAGGCTCGCCGATAATCTGGAAGGGAGATTATCCCTACTTCATCCATCCAATTTCAGATGGAATTCCGCGCATGGATGCCGATGTTCTACGCGCTACGAGAGACCTAATTGTGGAGATGGTGGACTGGTCGAAGATTGATTTGGTAGTCAGTGTTGAGGCGATGGGGTTGCCATTGCTAGCCGCTGTTGGAGAAGCCACCGGAAAGCCGACGGTAGTGATACGAAAGCGAGAATACGGGATGGAGGGCGAAGTTAGAGTCGATGTGTCAACTGGTTACTCTCAGTCTACTACATACATCAATGACATCTCTCAAGGTGAGAGAATTCTGATTGTTGATGATGTAATATCGACGGGCGGCACTCTTGAGCCGATACTGGCTACTCTTGAGGAAATGGGGGTCATTCTACAAGACATAGTCATCGCGATTGAGAAAGGAGAGGGGCGTGAAAGATTGGCTAAGGAGCGACCGGGTTGGCCAATAAGGACTCTAGCGCGTATCGATATCATCGATGGCAAGGTCGAAATTCTCGAGTGATTGTATGGATTTGGACCGTCATGACTTCGAGTTGGACGAACTGGTGGAGAGAATCAAGGCCAACGACAATCGATTGGTAGCTCTGCAAGTCCCGGAGGGACTGAAAATGCAGGCTCTTGAGATGATGGATTCAATCGAAGATGAATCTGGTGCGAGAGTTATCCTTGCCGCCGATCCGTGCTATGGGGCATGTGATTTGGTGCATGACAAGATGCGGATGATGGGGGTCGAATTGGTCGCGCACATGGGACATAGTCAGATGAACATAGACTCTGGTATGCCAACTCATTTTATCCCGGTCACATATGACGGTGACCCCGAACTGGCCCCAGTACTTTCTATCCTCGAGGGGCATCGAGCAATTGCACAATCTCGCCTTGAGGCAGTTGACGAACAAGTCGAAATGGACGAGGAATCTGCTCAGGAGAAATTTCTGGACGCTGTAGGTCGTGTGGCTCCTCTGACTGGGGTCAAGCTGGGACTAGTTGGCTCCATCCAACATCTGCATCTTCTTGAGGAGTTCAAGGGCAGATTGGAGAAATTTGGTTTCGAAGTCGAGATACCAGTTGGAGGAGATAGGTTGACTTTTCCCGGCCAAGTTCTTGGGTGCAACTACTCGGGAGACGATCCTTCAATTGGCCACTATCTATTCCTAGGTTCAGGAGACTTCCATCCTATCGGACTTGTATTGCATACTGGTAAGCCTCTAGCTATGTTGGATCCTTACACAGGAGGAGCAACTGAGATGTCACTCGAGAGAGTTGAGAGGATACTGAGGCAACGTTTCGGGCTGATTAATTCAGTCGATGAAGCAAACTCATTCGGCATACTAATTGGAGAAAAGCCGGGGCAGATGCGTCGTAATCTAGCAATTCGAATGAAGCGCCTATTGGAGAAACATGGGCGCAAAGGGTATCTTCTCGCGCTCGATCATATCAGCCCTGATCTTATTGATTTCTACCCTGTAGATGCATATGTGAACACTGCCTGCCCTAGGATTGCAATCGATGACTCGGTAAGATATTCGAAACCGCTGATTACTCCATACGAACTTGAAGTAGCTCTCGGTGAGAAGAAGTGGGAAACAGGTTACCAGTTCGACGAGATACCCTGAATCGTGCGTAGGCCAAAGACGCACATGTGTGCGCTTTCTATTGCAAATATGTCTAATAGCGATGTGAGCACGAGTCACATGATGGCCGACTACCTCGATAGAATTGGAGCGGGCAAGGTCCTATTGGATAGAGCTCCTTTCTCCTTCGACTGGACTCCTCCTGCACTAGTGGGGCGTGACGAAGAACTACGAGGATTGGCCTCGATGTTTGTCGGGATTGAGCATCAAGGAGTGAGTGGGAGAGCGGTGATTACGGGCCCAGTTGGTTCCGGCAAGACAGTGATGACTCGTCGCTTTGGTGAGGATTTACAACGTGCACTAGACGGGCGTAGAAAACTAATGCTTGCCCATGTAAATTGCCGCAATCACTCAACCGCATCGCAGGTTCTGCAAGAGGTTGCGAGATCTCTTGATTCTGGCCATCCCGAGAGGGGGCTCAGCTCAAGTGAGGTTATCCAGTCAATCAGACGCAATCTCGGAACTCAAGAAGCACATTTGTTGTTAGTACTCGACGAAGTCGATGTTCTGATTAGGAACGACAAGGGAGATCTAATCTACAAACTATTGAGAATAGATGAGGGACAGAATCGTCAAGGTTCTGTATCTATGATTCTGGTGAGTCAAGATACTTCTCTAATCAAATTGTTTGAACCTGCAATTATCTCGCGCTTAGGAGAGAGTAACATGCTAACTCTGGGCGGATACGGAGAGGAAGCTTTGGTTGAAATAGCCAAGCAGCGATACGAGGAGGCTTGCAGGCCGGGTTCAGTAGATGACGATGCCCTCGGCAAGATAGGTAGATTTGCGGCTGAGTCTGGCGATGCTCGACTCGCTATCGAATTGCTTGAAGCGGCGATTATTCGTGTCGAGAAAGATGGTAGGGGCGATGTTCTAGCCGAGGATGTTCGCCCCAGTACACTACGGGCAGCATCTGTCGAGCCTAGTCAGGTTGACGAGTTGGGAGATCATCAGAAGTTGGTCCTGCTCGGAATATGTAGACGATTGAAGAAGGTCGATACGGTATCGAGTGGAGATGCTCAGAAATTGTACAACCTAGTCTGCGAGGAGTTCTCAATAAAGCCGCGTAGTTACACCACCTTCTGGAAGCATCTCAAGACCCTAGAGAGAATTGGCCTTATTGAATCGCGTACTGCCAATTCATCAGTTGGCAGGGGCCGAACTCAGCACATCACTATGACCAATACACAGCCTGCTTTGCTTGAGAATCGTATTGAGAAGGATTTCTTGTAATTTTCAAGCGACTACGGGGCTTCCGAACCGCTCTTATAGGGGCCTTTAGTCGGGAGGCCGTTCAGAGGTGGTCGTGTGGCAGCAGAGCAAGTCTTCAAAGCGGTCGTGAATGATACCGCTCCTTCGTCCGAAGGAAGGGCTTTCAGCATGGATATCACTGGCTCAAACTACAACCACTTCCTAGGCAAGAAGATAGGAGATTCAGTGGATGGGATGTTTGTTGGAGAAGGCGATAAAGCCCTCAACGGATACAAACTAGAGATTACTGGCGGGTCCGACCTCACTGGAAGGCCAATGAGGCCAGAGTTAGATGGTAGTGCGATCAAATCTGTTCTGACCACTGCAGGAACTGGCTACAAGGGTAAGAAGTATGTCAAGAAGAAGGGGAGAGTCTACCGATACAAGTACGACGGATTGAGAAAGCGCCGTAGACTCCGAGGCAATGTAATCAGCCAGGATACTCGCCAGATTAATCTCAAGATTGTCGAATCCGGAAACCGCTCTCTCGACGCCATATTCGGCCTCGTCGAGGAGACAGAAGCCGTCGAGAAATCCTCAGGAGAAGAGGAGTGATTCGACGGGGTGATTAATCTGGGTAGTCTTCCTAAGCAGCCAGAAGTCAACATCGGAATGGTCGGTCATGTAGACCACGGTAAGACGACTCTGACTCAAGCCCTATCCGGCGTATGGACTGACACTCACTCAGAGGAGAGGAAGCGTGGCATCAGCATCAAGTTGGGCTATGCTGACACAGCATTCTACAAGACTACAGACGATAGATACTATGTCAGAGGAAAACACCCTGATGGATCTGATGATTCGGATGATGAATTGCTCCGAGTGGTATCTTTTGTCGATGCTCCCGGGCACGAGACGCTCATGGCGGTCATGATTTCTGGGGCATCGATAATGGATGGAGCGATGCTCCTAATCTCAGCTACAGAGAAGTGCCCCCAGCCACAGACCAGAGAGCATTTGGCAGCCCTACAGATTGCAGGCATTGACAACATAGTAGTAGTTCAGAACAAAATAGACATTGTTTCTAGAGAGAGGGCTCAGGAGTCATATGCTGAAATCAAGAGTTTTCTAGAAGGTACGATTGCCGAATCTGCACCAATTATTCCGGTCTCGGCACATCACGATGTCAACCTTGATGTTCTGATTCAGACAATCGAAGATGTGATCCCAACTCCAGATAGGACTGAGGATGAATCTGGCCTGATGTATGTAGCACGTTCATTCGATGTCAATCGTCCAGGGACTAGGCCCGATGGATTGTCAGGTGGAATTATCGGAGGGAGCATTGTCGAGGGTTCATTCAATGTTGGAGATTCTATTCTGATTGCCCCCGGGAGGCGAATCCAATCAGGAGGGCAGACAACATGGAAACCAATCCCGACCAAGATTGAGAGTCTGAAAGGAGGAGGTTTGAATCTAGATTCAGTTCACGCAGGTGGCCTGTGCGGAATCGCCACTCCGATGGATCCGATGTCGACCAAGGCAGATGAGCTGTCGGGCCAGGTTATGGCAAGAGAAGGAGAATTACCTCCAATTTGGGAAGAATTGAACCTAAAACTCGAATTGCTAGAGAAGATGGTCTCATCTGGAGAAGGAGATGCTGGTTCGATAAAGCCACTACAGACTAATGAGATGTTAATGATTAACTCCGCTACAGCAACTAGTGTGGGCACTGTTTCTTCGACTAAAGGAGGTTCTGCGACCATACAATTACGCCTACCGATATGCGCAAAATCCGGGAGTAGGGTCACATTATCGAGAAGAGTTGGTTCCAGGTGGCGGTTAATCGGTCACGGCTCAATCGCCGGGTGATTCAATGGTTGGCGTCTTGGTAGACGCTTGTGGCTGGGTTGCTCTAACTGAAGCTCGACTAAACTTGGATTCTAGTATGAAGGAAGTAGTCGGCACTGCAGAACTGAAATTACTTGAATCCGTAGATCGGGAGCTTGGAGTATTATCTGCTAAGCAGAAAGGCCTTCTTTTAGAATTACTAAGGAAGCGCTGTGAAGTTATCCATGACTTAGAAGGAGTAAGGCATCCTGATGAGATGCTGACCATACTATCCTCGAAAAATGGATGGCCTGTGTTAACAGTTGATACTAATCTAAAGCGAAGACTGATTGAGGAAGGAGGATCATACATCGAGGTCGCCTCGGGGCGTTATCTAAGGCTGGTCCAATCCTAAGGTAGTGTGAATAATCTATCATCGCCGTGGCCATCCAGTAAGCCGATTCTAACGGCTGCGTCTAGCCAAGCGTGTGAGTAATTTATTGCCCCGAAGGCCCGCACTAGGTCTCCTTCCTGCATGAAGTGCCTAGCATCAGATGCATAATCATCGCACATTCTGAGCATTGATGTAAGCCTCTCTTGTTCGGATTCTCCGTTTGCAATAGGAGTTGCCTTGGATCTGGCTTCCTCGGTCAGAGCTAGGTACTTCTCTACGAGTTCGATTGAGACAATGTTATTCGACATGAGTCACCTAATTCATACCGAGTTCGGCAGAGGCAATATCGCTGAGTTTGAAGAGTCTGGTTCTACCTTGCTTTCTGACAGAAAGTAGTCCCGCTCTGCGAAGTCCATTGAATATCTGAGAAAGTCTAGTCCTTCCAACTTCCAAAACGGCTTGTAATTCAGCATCGGAAGGTGAAACCTCTCTTCCAGATGCCGCCTCCAGTATTGTCCTCTCATTATCTGAGATATATGTAAATCTAGATCTGTCGAATGGTTCATCTGGTTCCCAAGTAGGTCCAAATTGGACATGAGTTTGAGAGACTACAGGAGGAGCTAGGGGGACGATTGGCATCTCTGGTTCGGGCTCGTTTTCAACGAATTCGGGTGTTTGATCCAGATCAAATAGGGTTTTCTCTGGTACTGTTTGTTCGGGGACCTCTGGTACTGTCCCTAGGCTTGGGTCTGCAGTCCAAAGAGACCCTTCATCAGACATCACAGATACTTCCTCGGCAGGAGTAATCGAAGTATCTGGAATAGCTTGAGATTGGAACGATGGATTCTGGTCTTGAACTACGGTTGTGCTAGTCGACGGGACGAAAGGTTTTGGTTCAGGATTAGCAACAGTTACAGGCTTTCCGTCGGGCTCTTTTGGCATCTCGTCACCAGTAATCACAGTGCGGTTTAGCAATCCTCCGAAAGCTCCTGTAACTGGAGTTCGTGACTGTTCTTCAGTAGCATCTATGATTTCGACATAGGAATCTAAGGTCCCTTGGCCTTCTTCGGGTGGGTTGGATGGTTCTGGAGGCTCCTGTTCTGGCCGAACTTCCTCAATTTCAGGAATTGTCTCATCCCAAACGGGTTCATTTTCGGGCTCGATTTCGTCTTCCCACATATCGTCTGGTTCGACATCCCATTCATCGGAGTCTTCTACAAATTCTCTGTCTTCTTCGCGGAATTTATCAATCTCAGCGATTTCAGAAACTTGGACTG